>OJOE01000160.1_pt1 | contig 48744 bp, 84 predicted proteins | sample 1598191 | NCBI WGS metagenome assembly OJOE01 (sample SAMN03922463, study PRJEB24848) | human gut metagenome | isolation source: stool sample | host: Homo sapiens | place: Germany | collected 2009-11
AATTAAATAATAAATTAAATAATAAATTAAATAATAAATTAAATAATAAATAAATCTTAAAGAATAAGGAATGAGATATTGGTTATGTTAAATATTAAGTCTATTGTTAAAAATCCTGAGAAAAAGTTTTATGTTGATGTAATGTTTAAAAATGATGAGAACATTTATACAAGAAGAACATACAAAGAGAAAGAATTTGATGGTAAAATTTATTCATTTGTATTTTCTGGTGTTAAAGTATTTTTTGATCTTACAACAATGGATGTTATTGATCAGAAAGTAATTTATGAAACAAAAGGAATTAAGAAAACATCAACGTATATTGGTTCTAAAAGAATAAAGGAAGTAAAACCTTTAGAAAAGAAAACAGTAAATGTTGAGAACAAAAACAATACAGAAGTAAAACACGAAAAATATGATCAGATTAAAACATGTTTAGAGTGTAACATTCCAATTTATCTTGCAGGTCCTGCAGGATCAGGTAAAAACTTTACAGTTGAACAAATTGCAAAGGAACTTGGTTGGAACTTCTACTTCAGTAATTCAGTTCAGCAAGAATATAAACTTACAGGTTTTATTGATGCTGGTGGAAAGTTCCATGACACTGAATTTTATAAAGCATGTACAGATGAAAATGATTGTATCTTTTTCTTAGACGAGATGGATGCGTCAATTCCAGAAGTTTTGGTTCTTCTGAATGCAGCAATTGCAAATGGAAACAAAGAACTTGTTGATTTTGTTCACAGTTTAAGATCAATTGCAAACAACAATGGAATCAGGGCAACATTCTCATACAGATGTATTACAATGGTAACAAAGCTTGAAAGTGCTGGTATGGATCTTAAGACAATACTTACAATCTCAGTATTCAAAGGAATGGATAAAGATACAATCAATACATTCAATGCTGTAGGTTATGACAAATATACAAAAGCATTAAAGGATATTCAGATGGCTGCTTAATTGCAGCCAGTCTGTTTAATACATAGAAAGGTGATAACATGAAAGAAGCAATTAAGATCAGAGTTAATAATAAACAAAATGATGTTTGTACCGGTTGTGGTAAATCAAGCAAAGATGAAAAGAAAGAATTTTACGATATGATGATCGGAAATGATTTAATTCATTTGTGCTTTGATTGCATGGAAATGATGTTTAGAAAGACATTGAAAGCACAAGTAAATTATCAGGGAAAGTTAAAAAGTCCAAATAAGAATATACGGAGGTAGTAAAAATGGCAGATGCAAAGAAATGTGATCGATGTGGCAAATTATTTGAACCATATATAAAGTCAGATGAACGGTTAAATCCAAATAAGTATACTGAAATAATGGTTAGAGATGCTTTTGTTGGCAAATCATCATACAATAATGACAGATACTTTGATTTGTGTCCTGAATGTTCTGAGTCTTTAAATAAATGGATTAACTTTTTTAAGGATGGTGACGCTGATAATGAATGAAGCAAGTAAAAGAATAGAAGCAAGTAAAAGAATATTAGAAGAATTGAAGCACTCATATGAGTGCTTGTTTGTAAAGACAGGCATAGAACCAAATTGCTTTCTTCTATCTTCAGATATATATTACCAATTGTTACAGCAAGAGGAAATATTGTATGAACTTAAAGTAAATTCAATTGGTATAAAGTATATCAACGGAATTGATGTTTTGCTTGTAAGTGGAGAAAAAGTAGCAAAGGCGGCGATAATTGATGAGCAACAATCAACCACGTAGTTTTAAGTTCTATCGCAAGAATGAACAAGAGGTTATGGAGTCTTTAGGACTTAAGCCGACTAAGAACTCAGGTAGTGGATGGATCGAAAAAGAAGATGGTCAAAATGACTATGTTATTTGTCAGCTTAAGAGCACAGATGCACAGTCAATAAAAGTTAATCAAAAGGACATTAGAACATTAGAAAAGAATGCAATGATTGAACATAAGATTCCAATGTTTGCAATTCAATTCTTAAACACCGGAGAGGTATGGCTAATGCTTAAGCCTGAGGATTTACAAGATGCCTCAGAATACATTTTAACTGGTTCAATAAAGGAATCTAGGTTAGATCATTTAGGAATTGATTTAGAGGCATCTGATGACCTTAGGACTATATCTAATAAGTCAATTAAGTCATCAGGTAGTTCAAGGGAAATGTTTCACAAACAACAAAGTAAAAAATATAATAAGAAAAGGAGTGCATTGTAATGAAAGCAAGAGTAAAAGGAATGTATGCATATAAAGGGCATAATGTATCAGCAAATGGAAGTGTAAATCTTACGCTTAGTGGTAAGTATTCACAGATGACAAGTTCTGTGCAATTACTGCAGATGCTGAATAATGATGTTGTTATTCAGATCAAAATGGGAGTTGAAAAGCCATTTAAAATTGGTTCGTTCAGAATTAAAAATGTTGCTTTTGATGGTGACGGAGAAAGTATTTTGAAGTTTAACAGTTTAAATGACTTTGTTGATATTGATAAAATGAATGATCTTATCACAAAGGAAGAATTTGCTGTGATGTTTACAGCAGACATCGAAGATGAAGATGATGAAAGTGAGGAAGAGTAATGGCAGCCAAAATGAAGTATTTAGAATTATCAAATGCTCAGATTGCAGATAAAAGACGTTTGGTGATTTCTGAATGTGTAAAAGAGAATCAGGACACAAAGGAAAACATTCAATGTGGATTTACTTTAGCCCAGCAGGTTGAGGTAGAAGAAGGTAAAAGGATGACAAGGGTATTCCTTAAAAATGGAATCCATGTTGCAAGTATTGATGAGCTTTATAATCTTCGGGATGCAATCAATGATGCAATTAACAAATATGAAAATGAAAAAAGTGATGAGGAAGAGTGGGAAAATTAAATATTTTTGAAAAAAGTTGAAAAATTTTTAAAAAACCTATTTACTTTTCCAGAAATTGTGATATAATTAAACCATCAAAACAAATAAAACACAAACATCCAGGAGGATAAAGAAATGATTAGTACAAATAAAGTTGTAGGGTTTTATACTGATGTATTTGGAAATGAAGTTGATGAATATGAACAGACTGAAAGATATACGGTATGGTATGAAGGTCATTTATTCGCAGGAGATACAGACGGATATAACGAGCATGGATATGATAAATTTGAAGATGCCATTGCTTTATATAATGCGTATGGAGATATGATACACATTAAAGATAATGAATATGGTGTAAGTTTTGATTATGGCGAATGGGGTTAAGCAGAGACTTCTCAAATGGACGAATATGGAAGATATTGGAAAACATACAATTTTTAAGTAGTATTCAAGGATGAGAAAAATTTTAAGTTAATAAACAAATTTTGTGATGAGTATACATGCAGACTTGAAAATGGAAAGATTGTTAGTAAAACACAATTTGGTTTAAAATATGCAATGGCAGCAAGACAGCAAATAGGATTTTAATAAGCCCACTAATCAGACATTTATTGTTTGATTTAAAATAAATAAATTGCTAGAAAGCAAAAGTAAAACAACAAAAAAACAATGTATGCAAAGTCATACAAGCAAAGAAAAGGAGAAAAATTATGGCAACAAATTGGACATTATCACAGGCATTAGCAAAGATCACAGAAGGAACAGATAAGGCAGCAATCCAGGATATTGGAAGAAGATTCCCACTTACAGCAGTAGCATTAGCTGAAATCGGTCAGAATGCAGGCGCAGTTAAGATCATTGGTGCAGTACCATCACATATCACGGCAAGAAAGATTGAATCTGTGTTAAAAGATGGTGTAGAGCAGGATCCAGATGTGGATACTGAAGATACTGAAGATGAAGAGGAAACATCAAAGAAGGAAAATAAGAAACCTGCTAAGAAAGCTGCTAAAGCAAATGCAGAAGAAGATGCGGATGATGAGGAAGATGATCCTGTAGCACTTTACAAGAAATGTAAGAAAGCAGGTATTAAGGTTGCACCAAAGAAATCAGCAAAATATTACAAAGATCAGTTAGCAAAGGCAGCAGCTGCAGAGGAAGATGCAGATGATGAGGACTGGGATGATGAGGAAGAGGATGAGAAGCCTGCTTCAAAGAAGAAACCTGTCAAGAAGGCACCTGCAAAAAAGACTGCAAAGAAAGCTGAGCCGGAAGATGATGAAGATGAGGATGAAGATGAGTGGGACATTTAATATTCCCAATGAATCCTCCGATCATAGATAGGTAAGGAAAACCACCAACTGTAGAAAGAAAGCTATGGTTGGTGGTTATTTGAATATATGGAGGAAATATGAGATATAGGATCTATACAGATGGTTCTTGGAATAAAGAAAAAGACATCGGTGGTTGGGCAATAGTAATTGCAGATCATCAAGGAATAAAGTTAAAATCAGGGTCAAAAAAAGGCACGACAAATAATCAAATGGAGTTAATGGCGGTCTTGAATGCATTAGAATATGCAGTAAGAAAGCATTTAAAAGACATAGAAATAATCACAGATTCTATGTATGTTTTAAATGGAGTAAAAAAATATGTAGATACATGGAAAGCAAATAATTGGGTAGGACTTTCAGGTGATGAGATTAAATATAAATCACAATGGGAAGGAATACTTATTATGCTGGAAAGTTTAAAGGAAAATAATTTTTCTGTTAAGTTTTCTAAGGTAAAAGGACATGACGGAAATTCATTAAATGAGCTTGCAGACCTTAAAGCAAGGGAAGCAATTAAAGCATATAAGGAGAAGTAAAGATGGAAATATATGCGTCAAAATTGTATCAGAAAGTTTTTCGAGGTAACAAGTCTAAAGATACGTACTTAAAAGCTTGTGGATGGTTAGCACAGAATGTAGTGTCTGATCAGCAAATAAACAATAACGTTACATATACGATAGAAAAAGGATACGATGATGAATCTGGTGTTTACTTATATACAGTAACATTGTTTGCAAAACTTAATAAAGAAGATATTAAGAATAGACATTGTGGTATTTGCAGGGAATTAAATGGCAGCTTTCTGATGAAGGAAGAAATAAAATGTGATTGGTGCAAGTTGCAGGCATATTTCAGACGTGAAGATGATATGATCAAAGAGAAGAAAAGATTCATAAAAGAAAAAATTAGTGGAGGCAAAAATGATTAGAAGATTTAGTTTGATATGCAAAAGAATAAAAAGAAAACTGATAAACAATCTTCAAACAATTTATATGATCTTGTTTGCAGTTAATCCTATTATCGGTATATTTATCAATGGTAAAGAACTGATAACAATTCAGATAATTGTTAACTTTATTATTGCAATACTTATTTTTGCTGATCAGTACATACACAATAAATACAATGACATTCCAGTTATGAGAAAGCCACTTGTAAGATATGAAAAATCTACAAATAAGGTAATTATGAAGCCAGAGGATATGTATGAATCTCTTAATTATTTATCTGATTTGCAGGAATACTTTGAAAGGAAAGGAATGTTATGAAAATTGATTTAAGAAAGGTAAAACGAATATTTGATATAATATTTATAACTGTATGTATTATTTATTTGTTTTATATTACAAAATAAAATACCTTTGTGAGGTCATCAGATGCCCCAGAAATGATTTTTATTGATAGGCTTATAAAATATATACAAAACCATAAAAAGTGCTTTAAAAGGCTTAATTTGAAAAGTCAATTTGAAAAAAACTTTAATAAATTTAAGCAAAAATGTTTACTTTTTATGGTTTTTGTTATATAATATAATCATAAATTAAATAAAACAAATGTTTAGGAGGGCAAACAAAATGAAAAGAACTCAATTCAAAACATGTGTAGGAAAGCAAAATGGATATGATGTCTATAGAACAGTCTTAACTGATGGAAAGAAGTTCTATGTAAGATGGAATAAAAAGTTGATTGATGTTACAGATGATCAAAGATCTTTCGTTCATAAATTAAATGGAGTAATTAAATGAGATTGTTAGCAAGTGAACAAATAAGTTCAAATAGAAAATTTAGAGAAACATATCAAAAACAAAATAAGAAAAAGAAGGAAGTGAAGGATGACTTCCATAAAATGCTAATAGACGAGCAGGAACAATTAGATCAATTAAAATATTAAGAATAATTATCCTACTTGGCATAACTTATAAACAATATTATAACATTTTATGTAAGGAGGAATCCCTATCCTCATGTCGTGTACTATATAAGTTTGTTACAAAATGGATAGATGTGAATAATGTCAAGTAATAAACATCGATGGAAAGTAGGTGATTGTATAATAGAACCTAATGAAAGGCAAAGAAATATATTGCAAAAGTTTGGTCTTAATCCAAATAATTGGTTAATATGTTTTGAAAACAAAGCCACAATTGAAGTTGTAAGCAAAAGATCAAGACAAAGAAGAACATTAAACATCAAGGAGGATAAATAAATGTCAAAATTAAACCTTAAAGCAGTAAAGGATGTTAAAGTTTACTTTAAAGTTGAGAGAAGCAAAGGTAATATGCCAAATTTTATAGTAAACAATTGGAGAAAAATGCATGACAAACCAATGCATAGAAAAGTACAATGTAAAAGAGTAAAATTAAGTAATAAAATGGCTAAACATATGTAAGGAGAAATCAAATGACTTTAGAAGAAACAATTAAAAATGTAAAAGAAGTTGTAATTAAAAATAGAAAAGTTCAATACTTCTATGAAAAAAATCCTACAGTTTGGAATGACGGTGGAGAAAGAATGATAAGATGTAAAATGTGTGCAGATGTCGGCGAACAGCTTGTACAATGGCTTGAGAAGTTACAACAGATCGAACAATCGTATGAGGGGTTAAAAAGTAAAATAGATAGCTCCGACTTTCCTGATGATGTATTAAATTTCTTAAGTAGTTTAAAATGAGTAGAATGAGAAAATACGCAAACTATAATACGAGTATGGAAAAGGTGGAAGTAAATGTTAGTACCAGCAATTTTATACAAAGAACGGATCGGGGAAGAATTCAAAAAATATTACTATACAATAGATATGTTATATGAAACAGGTTGCATATGTAATTGGAGTCCAGAAATTGCAGAATGTCCAAATGAAAGTCAATTTCAATATGCAATAGTTGATAAGAACGAAAAACTCATTGGCTATTTAGAATATTCCGTTGATTGGTATGTATCTAAAGCATATAGCTTTGGATTGTTCTCATTTGACAGAGGAAATATCTTGGTTGGTAGGGACGTGTTCGATAAATTAGAAGAACTGATTAAAACATTACATAGAGTTGAATGGAGAGCTGTTGGTGGAAATCCTGCTTGTAGAGGTTACGATAACTTTATTGAGAGACATAATGGAATGAAACATGTTCTGAAAGATTCAATTAGGGATAAGAATGGAAATTATCACGATGATATTATTTATGAAATAGTAAATGAGGAAAAGCACATATGATAAAAGGTAATAAAGTATATGATCCATTAACAAATACATGGAGTACAGACTACTGGGTAAAAGATGATAAAGGAAATTATTATCCGGTATGGTAGTAAATTGATAATGTTATAATGGTAAGACATAGCAATTATGAAGAAGGATAGAGATTGTGGAGATAATGAAGCTGATTAACAAATATGCAAATTCAAGATACTCTAATATGAATGAATATTATTGTGAAATAACAACAGAGTTAGACAAGCTTGCCGGAATTTATTCAAATAGATATTGGAAACATTATGTGCTTTGTAATTATAAGGATGGTTGTTTACCTATTAGAATTCCAGGCGGAACACTTGGAAGTATCGAGTATGACGAGAATAAGATTATTACAAAAATTCATGTTTGTACCGATTACGTTGTGAAAACTTATCCAAATGATGTAAATGAACAGCTTCAAAAGTTTATTGGTCGGAAGATAGAAATGGAAAACTAACATATTTTGTAGTCAATTGATAAGTTAGGCATATAAATAAAATTATATAACCCTCTTTAATGTATAAGACATACTGAAACAAATAAGAAGAGAGGAGAATATAAAATGCCAAGAAAAGGAGAATATAAGTATAATGTAGATGAAATATGCAGAGCATTAGATAGTTATACAGCACAATGCGTTAAGCAAAAAGAAGTACCTATATTAAAAGAGGTATTTGTTAAAAAAGGATGGTCTTATGAATATGTATGTAAGATATTAAATGGCAGATTATTAGAGCAGAAAGATGATAGATTAGATACTTCTATAAAGAATCTAGTAAATGCTAAGGAGTACATGCTAGAGAGATTAGGTTTAAAAGGTAAGATCAATTCAACATTAGCAGTATTCAGTCTTAAGCAATTAGGCTGGAGAGATCAACAACAGGTAGATGTAGGTACTGATACAAAGAAAAGTATTAAGATCACATTAGTAAAACCTGATTAGTAAGTAGGATGTATAGTTCAATGGTAGAATTTCAGTACGCGTAGAAGATATAGGTTCGATTCCTATTGCATCCATTAACCGGTATGTTATTTCGTATTCATTGTTATTACTATTGTATAGTTAGACTACTCCTAAAGCAAATTTCCCCCACATACCGGTTATTCATTGGGCTATCGCCAAGTGGTAAGGCACGGGATTTTGATTCCCGCATTCGTTGGTTCGAATCCGACTAGCCCAGTTATAAATCCTTAGAATAAAGTAAAAGAAAGAAGGGATAATACAAAGTAAAAGGAAGTGAGAAATTGAATATAGAGCAAGAAATAAAGTTAACAGTAAATGAGCACTTTATGGATTATGTAACAGATTGGGATCATCAAGAGTATTTGTTGGTAGGATCTTATGGTAGTAGTAAATCTTATGAAACAGCAACAAAGCTAATTCTTAAGTTATTAAGTGAGAAGAGAAAAGCATTGGTTGTAAGAGATACATATGAGCAGATCAAAGAATCCTGCTATGATTTAATATATGAGATCTTAGATGGAATGGGCTTGGTTACAGAAGACAAAAGTAAGTCAAGCAGGGAAAAGTATGTGATTGCTTCTAAGTCACCATTACAGTTCATGTTTCCTAATGGTTCAAGGATCGTATTTAAAGGCATGGATAAACCAACAAAGGTAAAGTCAATCAATAATGTATCTATTGTATGGATGGAGGAAGCGTCTGAGGTTAAGTACAGTGCTTATAAGGAATTGAAGTTAAGACTTAGAAATCCATTCTTGAAGATCTATTATTTATTGACAACTAATCCGGTTGATAAACAAAATTGGATATATACACATTTCTTTGAACGTAAGGAAGTAGATGCCAATGGCGAAGAAAAGTTGGTAGTGATTCAGAATGAGGAAGAGTTCTACAAACGGAGGATAATTAGGGACAATCCAAATGGTGTATATTATCACCACAGTGTTCCGGAAGATAACTCATTCTTAACATTGGATTATATAGCTAAGTTGGAAGAACTTAAGACATACGATCCTGACTTATATAGAGTAGCAAGGGAAGGTAAGTTCGGTATCAATGGCCGGCGAGTCCTTCCTCAGTTTGTTATTGCAGATAATCCGAAAGAGTTTAAGAGGGCAGTTCTTGCTGCACCAATTAAAAGGAATGGCTTTGACTTTGGCTTTGAGACATCATATAATGCTTTGGTAAGAATTGCAGTAGATACTAAGAATAGTATATTATATATATATGATGAGTGGTATAGGAATCACTTAACGGATAAGCAAACAGCAGAGAAACTTGAGGAGTGGAATCCTGATAGTAAGAATTGGAGAGTAAAAGCCGATTGTGCACAGCCGGGATCAATTAAATATTTCCATGATGAGGGATTCGGATTTACAAAGTGCCATAAGATAACAAGACTTGAGCAGGTAAAGAAAGTAAAACGATTTAAGAAAATTATATGTAGTCCAAAATGTAAGAATACAATAAGGGAGCTTAAAGATCTTGTATATGCTGAGGATAGCAACGGCAATATGATTTATGACGAGTTCAATATTGATCCTCATACTTTCTCAGCTATATGGTATGCATTAGATGATGTTACTGTTGCTGATGTTAAAGAAAGAAAGAATAATAGTAAGAATGGAAGTGGTGCAAATGGAATGTGATGTAGATCTGAAAAGTAAGTTTTCATGTGATAGTGACTTCATATCTATGTTCAAAGAAGAGTGGGTAAAAGTAACAAATTTATTAAAACAATATATTAAGGAGGAAAGAAAGAATGAAGAATAATGTATTTAATCCAAATGTGAACACAACTAAATGGGTAAAAGCGGCAACAGTAAGAGCCATTAAGACAATGGCACAGACAGCTATTGGTATTATTGGAGCGGCTACAATGATTGAAAGTGTTGATTGGAGAGTAGTAGCAAGTGGCGCTATTATCTCAGGTATTGTAAGTATCTTAACAAGTGTAGCAGGTATTCCGGAGGTAGAAGAAAATGCGTAATATATCACAGTTACATCCTGAGTTGAAGAAGAAAGTAGTAAAGCTTCAGAAAGAATGTTTGAAAGCAGGAATCAAGATAAAGATTGGTGAGTGTGTAAGAACAGTAGCGGAACAGAATGCTTTGTATGCAAAGGGTAGAAATGGTGTTCCTGGTCCAATTGTTACAAAAGCAAAAGGTACAGATTACAGATCAATGCATCAATGGGGAGTTGCTTTTGACTTTTTCTTGGATATGGATGTTGATAAAGATGGAAAGAAATCAGATGATGTTTTCAACAATGCAACGAAATTATTCAATAAGGTTGGAGCAATTGGCAAGAAGCTTGGTCTTGAATGGGGAGGAGATTGGAAGTCGATTAAAGATCTTCCGCATTTCCAGTTACCAGATTGGGGTAGTACAGCTACACAATTGAAGAAGAAGTATGGTACACCAGAAAAGTTCAAGGAAACATGGGATAATAAGAAAGAAGTAAAGCATGTCAAATCAAAACCAAACAATACTGTAACAGCTTCTAAGAATCCAACGGAGCCGGCTAGACATAGGGATTCCAAGTACAATGGTTTATATACAACAACAAGTAATTTGAATCTTAGAACAGGAGCTGGTACGAGTAAGCCAATTGTTACTGTTATTCCAAAAGGAACACGTGTTGCATGTCACGGCTACTATACAAATGTTGGCTCGGATGTTTGGTTATTCGTTCAGTATGGTAAGTACACTGGATTCGTAAGTAAGAAGCATTTAAAGTAAGGAGGAATTAAACGATGAGTGATGCTAATGTAAACATTACAACATCAATAGAAGATGGAGACATCGTATCGTATAGAGATATTCCTTATGCAGTGTTGGATGATGATATTAGTGGCACTCTGAGGGAAGATTTTTTCCATGAACTTGGAAAGATAAAGAAGTTCTATCAAATTTACAAACAAGGTATGGACTTTACAACTGACGGAACAAATGGCGATTATATTCCAAGCCAACTGAGATTCAAAAAGGCAGCAGGATTGATCAATAAAGAAGCAAGGTTCATGTTTAGTACTCCAATGGATTTCTACGTTAATAAGGATCAGAATGAGACAGAAGAGCAGAAGGCAAACAATACAATACTGAATAACTTCTTGCAGAAAGTATTGAAGAAAAACTTCTTTGATAAGAATGTATTGAAAGCGGCAAAGGATTGCTTCATTGGTAAAAGAGTTGCTTGTATTCTTAATTTCAATGAGGACTCAGGTATTGCAGTTGATTTCCTTAATCCGTTAGAGTTCTACTATGAAATGGCCGGAGCTGATATGCTTACTAAGATTGTTGCTTTCTTTGTTGAAGTTGAGGCATCCAATAATGTAGAGAAGAAGATACGTAAGAAAACATATTGGATGGCAGATGATGGTTATTGTTGGGTACATGAGGTTATGTATAATGGCTTAGGTGTACAGCTTGAAGAATTAGTTCCTGCAAGGTCTACGTTGTTTGAATATATTCCAGCGGTAGTGATCCTTAATGATGGTCTTACAAATGATATTAGAGGGGAATCGGAGATAGAGGATTATGCCAAGTACGAAAAGTATTACAGTAAATTAGTAAATAGTGATTTTGATGCAGAAAGAAAGAGTATGAATCCTGTTCGCTATACTATTGATGCTTCTTCGGGATCAACAAGCAACCTTTCAATTGGTCCTGGAGCATTTTGGGATATTCAATCAGATGATAATGGTGTTGAAGTGAAGAATGCTTCTGTTGGCCAATTGGAATCAAATATGAGTTACTCAGCAGCTTTGTCTGCTACATTGGATCGTGTAGATAATGAGATGCATAGCTTAGGATCAATTCCAAATATTGAGTCTGATAAGTTACAAGGAGTGATTACATCAGGTAAAACATTGAAAGCTCTTTACTGGCCATTGATCGTAAGATGCGACGAGAAGATGCAAACATGGGGAGCTGCGGCAGAGTTTATTGCTAAGTGTATCTTAGATGGTGCTTCATTATATCCAAAGGTTGTTCCATATTATACGAACGAAGAACTTCCTATTGTTGAGGCTGATATTCAGGTAATGAACAATTATGCTTTACCAGAGGATGAACAGGATGAAAAGAATATTGATCTTGCAGAGGTAACAGCACAAACAATGAGCCGATCATCTTATATGAAGAAATGGAGAAAGCTTACAGACAAGGAAGTAATGTCTGAGCTTCAGCAGATTGCTTTGGAACAGGAAATGTTATCAGGTAACTCTTACGGTAACATTCCTCCAATGGAAAGAGATGACCAGTCATTAGATGGAGATGATGATAGTAAATTAGATGAACCTGATGTTGTTGAGGGATCACAGGATGACGAATAAGGCATTTTAAGTAATAAGCTAATAAAATATAAGGCTAAAAAGTAAAAATCCCTTTAAGGGCCAAATAAATGAATTTGAAGGAGGTTGCTGATTATGTACAATTTAAGATTCGCAAAAGCTGAACAAACACGTAAAGCAATTACTAATCAGCAACTGCGACAAATTAAAAGTATGTATCAGGAAATTGCTGATCAATATTCAAGAAGAATAGAAAATCTTTCAAGTAAGACAAATATAAGTTCGATACTTAGAACACAGTATTTGAATGAATATCAAAAGCAACTTGCTGATGAACTTGGCAAGGTAAATCGTAGGATTGAATCCAATATCAAGTCAGGTATGAAACAAACAGCAGAAGCTGTATTAGAGGATGAAATAAGAAGAGCTAAAGAATTAGGTTTTGCCGGAATAACAGGAAAATATTCAAATATTCCTACTGATGTAGTTGAGACAATAATTTCCGGTCAATTATATCAAAGTGATTGGTCATTAAGTAGTGCTATTTGGGGTACAAATAAAAAGATACAGCAGGATTGCCAAAATATTGTAGCAAGAGGTATTGCAGCAAATAAGGGTGTATATGAAGTTGCAAAAGATTTAGAAGCTTACGTAAATCCAGAAGCAAGAAAAACATACAAATGGGCAAGAGATTATCCAGGTAGTAACAAAGTGATTGATTACAATGCCAGTAGATTGGCAAGAACAATGATGAGTCATGCATATCAAGAAGCCTTTGAAAGATCAACTGCAAAAGATCCTTGGGTAGAAGCTTATCAATGGAATACTGGTCATAATAATAGAGTTTGTCCATTGTGTATTGAAAGGGAAGAAAATGATTCGTATGGATTAGGTCCAGGGGTATATCCAAAGGGAGAAGTACCATTGGATCATCCAAACGGTCAATGCTTTCTGACAATAGTTCAAACAAAAAGTACAAATGATGTTGTTAATGATTTAGCAAATTGGTATAATGGCACTGGAAATGAAAAGATGAATGGCTTAATTGATGAGTTTGCTTATTCACTTGGCTATACTCCTGAGATGTTAAAAAAGACAGTAAGGAAAGTTGGTGTTGAATCTGCCGCTGAAAAGATTAAACAATATTCTGATAGACAAATAAAAAATGCATCAAAGTTTATAAAAGAATTAGAAATGGATCAAGCAAGTGTTGATAACTATATGAACACATTAAAAGGAACAAGCAGAGAATTTCAAAATGCATTTGTAGATGCTATGAAAAAGAAAGTAAAAAATTGGGATTTTGATGATAAAGGAAGCTATTATTCATCATCAAAACAAGAGATAAAATATACGTATGGAAGTATAGAAGCTTGGATGTTTAGTGGAAATAATCATCAAAAGCAAACACTTTTTCACGAAATAGGGCATGCAATTGATGATTTAAGAAAAGGAACTAATTCCAAATGGACAAATAAAAAAGAATTTGTGGATGCAATGCTAAAAGATATGAATATTATGAATGAAAAATGTAAAAATGGAGAAATTGAATATATTCTTGAGTTAAGGAAAATGGTAAACGATAATTCTTCGAAAGGTGTTCAAGATGCAATATCAGCAATGCATTGCAAAGGAATAAATCTTAACAATGTTAAACCAAATGTGAAAGTACGGTGGCATCATTCACAAGAATACTACGAAAGAAGAAATGCAAAAAAAGAAGCTGCTTCTGAATTGTTTGCAAATATGTGTGGTGCTCAAGCCGATAAAGGAGCAATAAAATATATAGAAAAATATTTTCCAAATGCTTACAAAGAGTTTTGGAATATCATAAATGAAATAGGAAAGTAGTTTACTTTTTGTTTTAAATATGTTATAATTAAATTAAACTAAATAGGAGGTGATAAAATGTATGATGGAAATACAAGTGAGATTTTAAAAGAACTTGAGAAATATCAGAATAAGTTTAATGAAGGATTTCCATTGATGCAAGCTTATGGCGATGCTAAAATTGTTCGAAAACAAATTATGGAATGTATCAACAAAAACAAAAGAGCAAGTGTTTTATGGCCTGAAATTTACGGTGAGTGTAATGGTAAATTTATTTAAAAAATACATAAAAACTGTTTACAAATTCGTAAATATGGTATATAATATAATTATAAATTAAATATTATAAATTTTAAATTTATGGAGGTAAAAAAAAATGTATAATTTTGAAACAATGAGAAAAAATATGGAAGATTCAGGAGTATATTCATCCGAAGATATTGATTCCATTACATCTTTAGAAAAGCAATATGTTGAGGAATGCAAAGAAATTGCCTTACAATGCGAGATGGAAGGTAAGCCTGCTAATGGAGAGGATTATGATTTGCGGTGCGGAGAAGCCAAAAAATATTATGATGAGCAAATTGCATTTATTGATGCAAAATATTTAGAGAGTATATGATTAGTTCAGATGCAAATAAAAATGATTAAGAGGATCAAGCTGGTAGAAATACCGGCTTATTCTTGTTTAAAGGAGAAAAAAGATGAATAAAAAAGTTGAAGTAATATGTGAAGAGTGTAAGAGCGAGTTTTTATTTGATGCTGTGGAAATCAAACAGAAAGAAAAAGTAAAGATTGGTAATGACACCTTTGCGATAATTTATTACAAATGTCCTGAATGTGGAGCAATTCAATTAGTAGGGATGTTAAATTATCGAGCAAAACGAATTAGAGATTCATATTTTGCAGCTTATGATTCTGTTAGAAAAATGGAAGTAACTGGTGATCACATGCTACGTCCGGTTATTTACAAAAAAAGAAAAGATAAGCTTGAAAAATTAAAGTTAGAAAACACGGAATATCAGCAAATGCTTTTGAATCAATATAAGGACAAGATTCCTGCTGAAGTATTTGAGGAGGTAGAGTAATGATGGATAACAAAATCATTTGTGATAATTGCCATTGTGAAATATCGAAAGCAAAAATTGAGTTCAAAAGTAAAGATGTAAAAATTGCAGGTAGCAAAATAGGCATTCAGTATTTTAAATGTCCAATGTGTAACAAGCCATATTTGATTACTGTTGAGAATTATACAGTTTGTAAGAAAAAAGAAAAGTATGATCTGATTATGAGGAGTATAAACAGAAAACGAAAATACGGTATTAAAGTTTCTGAGGGAAGATTGAAAGAAGCTATAGAATTAAAAGATGATCTTATAAGCTACGAAATGCAGCTTAGAGATAGATACAGAAATCTTATACCACGTGAGGTTTTTGAAGATTAAAATGTGGATTTTGTCACCAAGACAATAACTGGAAGAAAAGGAGATAAAAATGAAAAACAGAACAATTGAGGAACTGTTAGAAAACAGAGCAATGCCTATGAATCTTCAGCACTTTGCTGAGCTAGATGATCATGACAAAGATGATGATCAGGATGATAATGACGGTGATGATTCAAATGGTGACGACCATGATGATGATTCAGATGGTGATAGCAAAGACAGTAAAGGCAAAGACACTGAAAAGAAGTTTACACAAGCTGATATGACAGCAACTGCAGCTAAAGAGAAAAAACAAGGACGTGCGGCAGCTTTTCGTGAGATGGGATTCAAGTCTGAGAAAGAAGCAAAAGCTCAGTTGGAAGCTTTTAGAAAGTATCAGGAATCTCAGTTAACTCCGGAGCAAAAGACGGCGGCACAGATTCAGCAGGCAAAAGATGATAAGTCGGATGCTGAAAAGAGAGCAGAAGCTGCAGAAAATAAGTTAGCAGCTATTCAAGCGGGTGTAAAGAAGGATGCTGTTGATGATGCTGTTGCCATCGCAATGATGAAGGTTGAAGATGGTAAATCATTAGAAGATGTTCTTGGCGAGATGAAAACTCAGCCACGATACAAGGGTTTTTTCGATGGTTCAGACGACGACGATGATGATAATGGCGGAAAAGGTGGCACTGGTACAAGTGTCCGGCACAAATCGTCTAAAAAGGATGAAGATGGAATTGGAAAAAGACTTGGTCAAGCACAGGTTAATGGAAATGCTATGACAAAGAAAAGTAGCTTTTTTAGAAGTTAATGTTAAGAAGGAGGATTGAAAAATGTTAAATCAATCAGGTATTACAAAAACGAGTGGTCTTGCAAGAAAGACAATTCTTATTGACACTCAATTATTTTTCGCATTACCATGTATGATTGCGGCAACAGAAGTTAAAGCTGGATCAGATGGTAAGAAGATTGTAAAAGCAGGAACTCCACTTAAAGGTTCATTACTTAACAGAGATGAAGCTTTTACAGTAGGAGCAAAGGACGATGCTATTGTTGGTATTGCAGAACATGATGTAGATGTTACTGCAGGAACAGCAAATGGTGGCATTATTGTATTTGGCTTTATTGATGAGAGTAAGCTTGATACAGATGTAGTTGCATTGCTTGATACTGAAAATACAGATACAACAAAGCTTAGAGATAAGCTTACAAAGATTACGTTTTGTAAGTAGTAAAGGAGGGATAAAAAGATGACAATTTTTGAATTAGTAACGTCAGATCAAATTACAGCTTATTGGGAGACACAAGCTCAGAACAGAGCACCTTATCTTGGTGAGGAGTTGTTCCCATCACAGCAAAAGTTAGGCTTAAATATCAAATGGATCAAAGGATCTCAGGGATTGCCGGTTGTATTAAAACCTTCAGCATATGATGTAGCTGCTAAGAAGAGAGATCGAATTGGATTCGATAAGTTAAGTATGGATATGCCATTCTTCAAAGAGGCTACATACATTGATGAGGAACTTCGTCAGGAATTAAACAAGGTGCTTGAGACAGGCAATCAGGCTTATATTGATTCTATTATGAATCAGGTATTCAATGACACGACGAACCTTTTGGAAGGTGCAGCTGCACAGCGTGAGCGTATGAGAATGATGGCTCTAACAACTGGTAAGATCAGCATGAAGGCAAATGGCCAGAATTATGATTATGATTACGGTGTTCCTAATAATCACATGATTAATTCTACAAAAGCATGGTCTGATCCAACAGCTACAATTATCGATGATATTCGTGATCTTATGTATCTTATTGAGGACGAGACCGGTATTCTCCCTGAAAGAGCAGTATGTTCAAGAAAGACATTCGGTTATATCAGAAAGAATAATGAGATTCGTCAGGCAATTCTTGGAAGTGATGCTACAGCTCCAGTATCTGATACAAAGATTATGGATTACATTATGGATGAGTTAAAGCTGGATGTTGTAGTTTATAACAAGAAAGCAAAGGATGAGAAGGGAATTGAGTTCCAGTATGTTGCAGATGATACATTCGTTATCTTCCCGCAAGGCAAGTTAGGAACTGGATGGTTCGGCACAACACCTGAGCAATCAGATCTTATGGCTGGTTCTGCTGCTAATGTATCAATTACAGATACAGGTGTTGCAGTTACTACATCAAAGAAAATTGATCCGGTTAACGTCGAGACAAAAGTGTCTATGATTTACTTACCTTCATTCGAGACAGCAAATCAGGTTGGTATCATTGATGTAACTGGTGCTCAATTGGAGGTAATATAACATGGCAATGGTAATTATTGAAAGAGACGGAAAGCAAGCAAAGGTTTCATATGGTTCATTTAAGAACAGTTTTGAAAAGCTTGGCTGGAGGATCTCAGGTGCTTCAAAAAGCAAACTTCATAAGTTGCCTAAGGAAAATACCAATGGAGAGGTAAAAACCTCTCCTGAGGCAAATGGTAAATCCAAGAAGGCATCTGAGGCAAAGGACGAATGGGATGCTGCTGATGAAGAGCTTGAGATGGAAAAGTCCATTGATGAGATGGACATGAGTGAGCTTAAGAAGTTTGCCGAATCTAAAGGAATCAATACGAAAGAGCTGAAGACTGTAGGTGCTTTAAAGAAAGCTATTAAAGCGGTAATGTAAGGAGGTGGCCATATGGCAGAACTTTCCAAGCAGGATCGTATCAAAAAACTTCTTAGAGAAGAGGAATGTCCATTTTTTGCAGATGGAGACATAGAGTTCTATTTGTCAGAAAATGGTGACAATGTTAACGAGACATTGTACCAAATGTTTTTGATAAAGGCAGAAGATACAACATTAAGTGTATCAGGATTGAATTGCGCAGATACTTCAAAATATTTTAGAAGGCTTGCGCAAAGATACAGGCAGAACAATTCAGGGCAATTGAAAGGAGGTTGATGTATATGAAAGCATCAAACTTCCTTTTACATCGTTTACAAGTACAGCTTAATATGAGAGGTATTGAGTATGTATTCAGTAGACAAGCACTGGACAAGTTTGGACAGCCAATTGAGGGCGAAGATGATGAAAATGTTATTGTAGGTATTTATCACGAATCTAATTCTTATATTCAGACGACAGGTGGAAATGCAACAGTAATACGTACAAGAAAAAGCCCAATGATTTTATGTTTGTTCGCAGATGGTGATAAAATTAAGCAAGGTGATAGGATAGTTATAAACGAAAAAACATATAAGGTTTCTGGTGTTTTGGACATTCAAAATTATCATATTGCGGCAGATATATCGCTTGAGGAGGTGCTTGAGTAATGCCAGAATTTGAATGGGATATGAACATTGAAAATTTAAAAAATGGTATTGTAGCAGTTGATAAAAAAGCACAAGCTGCTGTAGAAATGTATGCAAAAAATCAGGCTAAAATGCTTGAATCGTATGCTAAGCAAAAAGCACCTTGGACGGATAGAACAGGAATGGCTAGGAAGTCATTGAATGCAACGACAGAAAAAAAAGAAAATGGAATAAGGATAACATTAGCACATGGTGTTGATTATGGTTTGTGGTTAGAGTTGGCACATGAGAAAAGGTTTGCTATCGTAAAGCCTACAATTGAGCTTAAAGGCAATGATGTATTGAAGGGCTATGCAAACTTACTTGGTAAGATTGGGTATTAAGGAGGTATGTTAGATGTCAGTATACGAAAAAGCATATGATAGCTTTAAAGAGGCAGGACTTAAAACATATGTACCAAATACCCATAAAGGTGATGTAACGGAGCAATATATTGTTTTGTTGGATGGTGGTAGAACACAAACTAATAATTTTTCGTCACAAACAGTTTTGCTCGATGTACTATGCTATGTTCCTGGAAATCGTTTTACAGATTTAGATATTCTTGCCGATGAAGTAAAGAATGCGGCAAAAAATAAATTATTTCCATTGTTGATACCAACAGGAAATGAAACACAAGCGTATTACGATGATTCAATAAATGGGTGGATGAAATCTGTTGAATATCGTTATACAGTTAGAAATAGAAGTTTAAGATAAGGAGGACAATAAAATGGCAGAACCAAAAAGAGGTACAGAAGTTGCTATGATTGATGCATGCCTTGTTGTTATGAGGACAAAAGGAGAAACTGAACAGCAACTTGCACTAGATACAGCGTCTCAAGTTGAAGTTGCAATTGCTACAGAAACGACGGATGCGGTAAAACTTATTGTTAAAGGTAAGTTAATTGCTCAAAAGAAAGCTGTAACTACTGTTACCGGTAATACATTAACATTAACAGATAATGTATTTAACTTTGAGCAGGCGAAAATTATTCAGGGTGGTACGTTGTACTATTGGACAGATAACGATCACACTTCTACACAGACAACAAAAACAGAGTTTGGAATTGCAGGGTATGAACCACCTGTTGCTGGAAGCGCAGAAAAAGGGGAAGTATTTGACCTTGATCTTTATTCGGCAGTATATGATACCTCTGGTGATATTGTTCAGTATGAGAAGATTTCTTATCCGAATTGTACAGGACAGCCATTTGGTGTTGGTGCTCAGGATGATACATTTAATGTTAATGCAATCACAATTGATAGTGCTCCACCAAAAGGAAAGGCACCATATTCGATTATGACTGTTAAAGAACTTCCTGCAATTGCAGAGTAGTAAAAGGAGAAAATAAAAATGGCAAAAGATCAATTAAAAGTTACATCGATAAGTACCTTGAAAGGTTACATGAAAGGATCTCTTGTAAAGTTGCCAAGTTTTGGAGATGGCCAGGATTTCGTTGCAAGATTGAAAAGACCTTCGTTACTGGATATGATGAGAACTGGGCAGATTCCAAATGAACTTCTTTCCTCGGCATCTGATTTGTTTGCCGAAGGTACAGGTTCGTTTGTATCTGACAAAGATAATATGTCAAAATTGTATGATGTTATGGATAAGCTTTGTGAAGCCACATTCGTAGAACCATCGTATGATGAAATGAAAGAAGCTGAAATCAAACTTACAGATGAACAGTTGATTTTCATTTTTGATTATTCGCAGAATGGGGTGAAAGCTCTTGATTCCTTTCGTCAGGAGCAAAGAGATATTGTCGATGATACAATTGAGCAAACTTTATCAGATACGACCGAGTAAAATTGCGGGAATTGAAGATACTTATGTAGCATATTGTTTTGATGAAGCTTGTGCATATATTCAAATTCGCATAGATAACGAAGAAAAGCCAGTCTTTGATAAGATTGATGATGATAAAAAAAGTAAAAAAAGAATAAAAAAGAATCAAAGAATGTTACCGAGTGAAATATATGAAAGGTATAAGTGAGGTGATAAAGAGTGGCAGTAAATCTTGGTACAGCAGTTGGTTATTTGGATTTAGATACTTCTAAATTTCAAAAAGGTTTTAAAAGTGCATTAACGTCTGTGAATGAATTCAAAAATGGTTCTAGTGGAGTAAGTAGTGCACTTAAAGGAGTAGGATCAGCTATGACGTCTGTCGGAAAAGATATGACGTTAAAAGTTAGTGCTCCGCTTGTTGCCGTAGGTGCTGCCGCTGTTAAAGCCTCATCATCTTTGGAAAAAGGGTTGTCGAAAGTTAAGGCTATTTCTGGTGCAACATCCAGTGATATGGTTATGCTTAAAGACAAAGCAATTGAAATGGGTGCCAAGACAAAATTCTCAGCTTCTGAAGCGGCGGATGCTTTTACATATATGGCAATGGCCGGCTGGAAGACGAAAGACATGATGGATGGTATCGATGGTATCATGAATCTTTCAGCTGCAGATGGTTTGGATTTAGCAACTACGTCTGATATTGTAACAGATGCTATTACGGCATTTGGATTGTCAGCCAAAGATTCTACGCATTTTGCAGATGTATTAGCAGCTGCGTCAAGTAATGCAAATACAAATGTGTCAATGTTAGGTGAATCGTTTAAATATGTAGGTCCAGTTGCAGGTGCTATGGGATATTCTGTTGAAGATGTTTCTACTGCATTAGGTTTGATGGCAAATAGTGGTATTAAAGCATCTGCTGCTGGTACTTCTCTAAGAACGTTACTTACGAATATGGCAAAACCGACAGATGATATGGCAGCAGCTATGGATGCATTAGGAATAAGCCTTTCAGATAGCTCAGGTAAAGTAAAACCATTGGGACAGTTGATGGATGAATTGAGAGATCACTTTACAAATGGTGTCATTAGTTCTGATGAATTTACAAAACAATTATTTAAGTTGAATAATGCCTGGGCTGATGGTAAAATAAAAGACGAAGATTACAATGAATCTTTGAAAGATTTGATGGCTTCTGCTTATGGAGTAGAAGGAGCAGAGAGAGCCAAGTATGCCGCTACTTTAGCAGGCAAAGAAGGAATGGCTGGATTGCTTGCTATATTGAATACTTCTGATGAAGACTATAAAAAGTTAAAAACATCTATTGATGGAGCTTCAGATGCATATAACGGTCAAGGTACAGCAGCTGGTATGGCGCAGACTATGTTGGATAACTTAGATGGACAAGTTACTATTTTGAAGTCAACTTTGGAATCATTAGCAATTTCAATTGGTGATATGTTATTGCCATACATTAAATCATTTGTTGCATGGTTGCAGTCACTTGTTGAGTGGTTAAATGGTCTTGATGATGGACAGAAGAGAACGTTGATTAGGATAGCAGCCATAGTTGCAGCAATAGGTCCATTGTTAATAATCGGAGGTAAGGTTGTAAAACTTATATCTACAATAGTTAATGTTGCTACATTTTTTACTACAACAGTAGTTTCGTGCATAAAGGCAATAGGTATGTTGAAAGCAGGATTCACCGGAGCGGAGCTTGTTCTAGAAGGTTTTTCTAAAGGTATTGTTGGAGTAGCGTCTAAGTTGGCAATATTAACAGGTCCGGTAGGAATTGTAATTGCAGCAATTGCAGCTTTAGTTGCAGCATTTGTTGTGTTATGGAATAAGTCAGATGCTTTTAGAAATTTTTGGATAAATCTTTGGAACAAGTTAAAGAGCACTACAAAGGCAATTATTGATGCTATAGCGAAGTTTTTTACAGAAACACTTCCAAACGCATTGAAGAAAGCTGAAACTTTTGTCAAGAACTTTCCTGAGAATTTTGTGAACTTTATGAAAAATTTGCCAAGTAATGTAGGACTAATTATTGGTAAAGTAGCTGGTTCAATTGCTAGTTTTGCTGTCAATATAGCAAAGAAAGGAGCTGAAGCTGGTAAAAAATTTGTAGAAAATGTTGTAAAATTCTTTAAAAATTTGCCTAAAAACGTAGCGGCATTTTTGACAAATGTAGTAACAAGTTCAATCAAGTTTGTTAAGGAGTTTCCGGAAAAAGCAAGAGAAGCATCAAAGAAGTTTGGTAATATGCTTATAAATGGTTTAAAAAGTTTGCCAGGAAAGATGCTTAGTATTGGTAAGAATATCATCGATGGTATCGTCAAAGGAATTAAAAATGCATGGGGAAGTGCAAAAAAGGCTGTATCTGATTTTGCAGGAGGAGTCGTTGATGGATTTAAGAGTGCTTTTCAAATTCATTCCCCATCAAAGATTATGAAGGAGAAAATTGGATATAACATTGTTAATGGTCTCATAGCTGGTGTTAAAGCTAAGAAGGGAGAAGCGAAGAAAGCAGCTTCTGAAGTGTCGCAAGATATTGTGGATGCAGCTAAGACTAAGTTGGATGTTTTACAGACGTATAACAAAATATCTGAGGAAGGTGAAATTCTTTATTGGCAATCATTATTGGGCCATTTGAAAAAAGGATCTAGCGCATATCTTGAAGCATATAAGAGTTATAAAGAAGCAAAGCAAAAGTACAACGAAGAAATCAAGAATATGGAAAGTGAGTACAAAGAAAAAGTTACTACTGTATATTCTGATTTGAAAAGTGAAGTCACGGATCTTACTAAAGCATATAAAGATCAGGTTGCAAGTAGGAAAGAGGCACTTTTGTCTTCGTTCAAGTTGTTTGATAAATATGAGATTAGTACCGACAAGTCTGGAAAAGATTTGACTGATAACTTACAATCTCAGGTTGATGCTTTGCAGCAGTTCAATGGTCAAATGGAAAAATTGGAAGGAAGAAAAATCTTACCAAAAAGTCTGATTACAGAATTGAGGGAGCAAGGTATTGCGGCTACAGGTGAATTGACAATGTTGAATGCCATGACTTCTGATCAATTGAAGCAATATGCCGATTTGTGGAAACAAAGAAATAAACTTGCAAAAGAAGAAGCTGATCGTGAAAATAAAGAGGCATACGATAAACTACAAGGCGATATTGCAAAAGCTCAATCGGCAGCATACAAAAAGCTTGACAAACTTGCTACGCAGTATGAAAAGAAGCTAAAGAAGATGAAAAATAATGCTTATGATAGTGCAAATATTGCTGGTAAAAAAACAGTTAAAGGATTGGTTGATGGAATTAACAAAAGTAAAAATAAACTTGAAAAGACATTGGGTGGTATATTAGATACTGTAAGTTCGTATATGAGCAAGATGAATGCGAAGGTTGCGGATTATAATTCAAAGGCAAATAGCGTAAGTCATTCACATAGGCAAGGTTTGACGTATGTTCCATATGACGGGTATCAAGCAACATTGCACGAAGGTGAAAGGGTTCTTACAAAAGAAGAAGCAAAGAATCAAACATCTGGTGGTGATACATTCATATTCAATAGTCCAAAAGCAATTGATGAAAGGGAGGCTGCTAGACAAATGAAGTTAGCTAAAAAGCAGTTGGCAATGGATTATTGATAATTTGTAAAGGTGGTGATAAGGTGGTGAGATAAATGGTTGAAAGTATAAAGATAAAAAACTTGGCTACAAATGTTGTGAAAAGCTTTGATATGTCTGAAGCAGATTATTTGATTTACGAAGGTGCTATTGATTGGGGTACGGTTGCAGTTAACCATAATACATTTTCATATCCAACACAAATAGGTGCATATATTACAAATACAGTAATTGGCACTAGAGATATATCTATCAATGGTTGGATAATTGGTGAAACGTTAGACGAGATAGAGAAAAAGAAAAACTCGTTGTCAAGGCTTATCAATCCGGTTGAACAAGTCACTATTTACGTTGGTAAATATTCCATTTCTGGTAAACCTAGTAGCAATGTTACGTATGGTAAAGAATATGCAGAAAATAATGATGTATGTTGCAAATTCTTGATACAGATATTATGTGATTATCCAATGTTTATTTTGACGAATCAATTAACGCCTGAAATTGGTAAAATATTTGGTGGATTTATGTTTCCTCTGACAATTCCTAAAAATAAAGGCTTGATAATGGGATATAGGCAAAGAAGCCTATTCACTACAATAAATAATCAAGGAAGTATTAGTGTAGGCATTAAGATCAAGATATATGCGCATGGAACAGTGAATAACATCGAAATCATAGATGTAAATAGTGGGAAAAAGATAAGAATAAACAAGGTACTAAATAGTGGAGAAGTTGTTGAAATTGATACTAATGCCGGTAATAGACATGTTTATGGTTTTGTTAATGGAATTGAGCAAGATTATATTCAATATTTTGATTATGATTCAGAATGGCTACAGTTGCAAACGGGGATAAATACATTGACGTTTAGATCGTATTCAAGTGGTAATATACGAGATGAATCTTATAAAAGGGCAGAGGTTATCATTGAGTACAAGTCTGCAAAATATAATATACCGGAGGAGTAAAATATGAGGTTGGAAGTATTTGATTTTGAATTGAATCGGTTAGGTCTTATAGAGATTTATTCTTCGATAAATTATACACTTAAATTCATTGATGTAGGTAGTTTCGAGTTGAAGTGTGCAATAAACGAGCAGAATGTTAAACTTATTCAGAAGAATCGTTTTTTATGGATAGAAGATGAAGTATGTGGTATTATTCAGTACATAAGTTCATCTACCGATGATGGTACTATAACTGTGAAGGGCAAACTTGCAAAAGAAATGCTGAATTGGCGGTGGGTTTATCCATGCTTTGTGAAGACTGGAGAACCTGCTGCACTGGCTGAAAGTATTGTTAATATTCATTGTGTAAATCCATCTGAATCTAAGCGTAAAATGAGAGGGCTTGTAATTGGCAATGCAGGATACGTTATTAACAAGCCACATATAACGTATCAAAAGACAGGAGATACAGTTCTTACTTCTGTTCAAAATATTTCAACAGCAAACAATCTTGGTTTTGAAATATATTTTAATCCAAGAAATGTAAATCCATTTAAGTTTGTTATGTTAGAAGGGAAAGACAGGACAATTGGAAATAAAGACGGAAATAAACCAGTTGTTTTTTCAAGGGATTTCGAAAATATCATATCAGGTAGTTATGAATACAATGATGATAGTTTTCGCAATATAGCTTTAGTTGCCGGAGAAACTACTGACGGATCTAACAACGAGAATGCAGCAAGGACATTTTTAGTTGTAGATCAAATAGGAAGTGAGAATGTGTCTAGCTTTTACAGAAAAGAGCTTTACATTGATGCAAGAGACTTACAGTCTGAATACTCAGAAGAAGCAACCACAAAAGATGATGAAGGAAATGATATTACAGAAACAGTTCAGAAGAAAATGACTGAGCAGGAGTATAATGCAACATTGTCGAATCGTGGTTTTGAAAAGATGGGAGAAACTTTAGTTGAGGAGTCATATGAGTCTCAAATAAGAACAGATGCGAGGACAATATATCAGTTTGGAAAAGATTATACATATGGTGATTATGTTACTGTAATTGATAAAAGTTTGGGAATAATGTTAAATGTACAAATAACGGAGATGCAAATTGTTTATGATGCAAATGGTTATGATTATATACCAACTTTTGGGAATAGTGTTCCAACAATACTAAAAAAAATAAAACGAATAATATAGGTGGTGATAGTAATGGCAGAAACAAGTGGATTTTTTAATGCTGAGATGGTTGAAGGCGATGGCTCGACAACATACGATAGAATATACTATGCAGATCAATTTGCTTATTATTTTAGCAAGTTCATTTCAAACGGTGTTTACATCAATCCTGCCACACAATTAAAAGTAACATCAAAAGGTGAATTGAAGTTAAATGTGGCGGTTGGCGATGCATTCATAAACGGTTATTGGTATAAGAATGATGAGAACTTTGAATTGCAACTTGCACAAGCAAATGGTTCTTTGCCGAGGATTGATAGAGTTGTATTACGATGGGACTCATTGACAAGATATATCAATCTTGCAATATTACAAGGGAATCCGGCAGCTACACCAAGTGCAAAGAACCTTACGAGAAATGCTGATACGTGGGAACTTGGTCTTGCAGACGTATACATTGAAAGAGGTGTTTTGTCTATTTCGGATGCAAATATAACAGACCTTAGACCAGATAGAACTTATTGTGGATATGTTGCAGGAGTTGTAAATCAAATTGATACAACGAATCTTTTTGCACAGTTTACAGATGCATTTGAACAATATTATGAAAAGCAAGTAACGGCTTCAGATAAGTTTAGTTCTTATCTTGCAAAGAAATATAATGATTATGCAGTTCTTGCAGAAACTAACTTTGGAAAGTGGATGACAGATACAAAGGGTGATTTTGATACATGGTACGAAACTATTCAAGCAATGCTTAGTGATGAGGAAGCAGTTAAACTTGCAAATCAGATTTCAGAGTTAAAAAAGCAGTTTCAATTGCTTGCATTAAGAGGGTTAAAAACAGATCTGTTTGAATTGGCATCAAATGATGGTTCTGTATTTACCGAAAATGCACAGAATGCATACGTATTCTTGAAGCAGATATATGGCAAGTCTGAGTTAGTGAATGATGCATTTATTAGTGTTGGCGAATCTGGTACACTTGAATTTGACTCAGTTGATGCAACGAATGAGAATGTAAGCAGTGCTAAGTTAACAACAGGAATGCCTCTGAGAGGATTTATTATTGACGATGTCTCTGTTGCAAATTATACTGATGCAAATGGTAAATATTGGTTGTGTGATAGCATAGAACTTTCTGTAGATGGTTATTGGTATTGCATTAAAAGAGTTGGCAGTATTTTGTCATATAACTCTGAGAGCGTAGGAAGTATTTATAAAACACCAACAGGAACTTTAGACAAAGGAAAACAGGTGCTTTATAAGTTAAGTGATTACGTTGTTTCGAAACTTACCGATGAAGAACAAAGTCAATTGTCTGAATTGCTTTCTTATGGAGGAGGTAAGCTACCAGTTACAACAGGAAGTAATGCAGCAGAAGCTATTTAATTGCATGTAGAACAAAATGTTACAGATGAAAATGGTGTTCATAACATAAGATTCAGAAATGGTTCATTGCAATATAAAGAAGGAAGTGAATGGAAAGATGCAAATTATACTGATGCAAATTTTACAGTAGACTCTAAGATGTCTGACACAAGTGCCAACCCAGTTCAAAATAAGGTAATCAAGAAATATGTTGATGAGCATGCTCCAAGCATCACAGTAGACTCAGCGATGTCCGATTCTAGTGCCAACCCAGTTCAAAATAAGGTAGTAAAAGCATATGTAGACGCTAAGAAAGTGCCGACGATTGGCATCGAAAACATATTTATTGGAAACCCGTTTTGTATAGTCAACAATGGTTCCGATGTAATAAGTGTACAAACCGATTGGGATATAGACAATGGCGGCTATAGGGTCAAAAACATAAAGTATCCTGCAGGAACGACTACTAATCTTACGGTCTCATTATCGTTACCTGTTAATAGCATTGTTATTGTTGATGTAAATACACTTAATGGAGAGAATATTGATATACAAGGATCACTCATTAGAAGTAACTTTACAAGTAGCCCAAAAAATTGGAATTTATCAATTAAATTCACTGGGAGTACAAGTCAGACATTATCTGATATTAGATATATGCCGTTAGTTATCCACTTAGGTTAAAGAAAGGAAGATAATAAAAATGGATAAAGTCATCTTAACTGATAAGACAGAATTTGAGGTTCTCGAGAACTCTAGTCTTAGCAACATCAAAATCAACGTCAAAAGCACTGGAGATATCAAGCAGGTAGTTCATGCGTTCCAAGACGAGAACTTAAAGTCTGTAACGTTTACCCATGAGGGAAAGACAACTGCCGAATATTCTGATATGAAATATGATACATGCTTCTGTGCTCCTCATACTGGAACTGATGGGACTGAGGACGGTACATACGATGTATCTATCTCAATCAGATCAAAAACAGAAATTGAGAAGGCTATTGAGGAACTGAAAGCAGAGTATGAGTTAAACGCTGGAGCAATTCAGGATCTTGCAGATATGGTAGCAGGAGGTGGTGAATGATGGAAACTTTTAGTAGATTGATTAAGTTTTACGTGCATAGAATTACTGTAGATAAAAAACTTAAACTTGGTGATGTACCGGAAAAGTGGAGAGATGAAGTCAAAAAAGAAATTGAAAAATAATTGTTGTACAAAATAAGCAAAATATGTTATAATTGCAGATATAAAAAAGGTGGTGATATAAATGACAGTTGATGTTGTAACTGATAGATTTCAGACAACTAAAGTTTCTCAGAAAATAGTCGGTTCTGAACCTAAAGCAGATTTTAATGCCTTGTTTAAAAGTGAAGGATACAAATTTGCAGAGCAAATTTATAAAATGTTAAAGAATAGTGATATTGATAACAAGGCATTTCAAAAACAAGTAAATGATTTACTTAAACAATATTCAGATAAGATCGACGCAAATACGTCAAAGATTGCAGCAGATTCTAGCAGAATAGGGAAAGCTGAAAATGATATTCAGCTAACTAATCTTATAGTTCAATGTTTGCAAGATGATTTCTCAGGTTTACAAAATACTGTTAATTATAATGGTCAGAATATTGGTTCTCTTATAAATGACGTATCTTCACTGAAAAGTCAAACGTCTTCGTTATCTGATAAATATACGGCTCTTAGTTACGCAATTGATAACGAAGCATTTCAATTGTCAGGTTTAGGTTCTGAAGGCGGAAATGATCCAGACTTACAAGGAATGAGCAGAGGCTTAACATTGAGACTTGCCAATAGTGTATATTTGATAGGTGCATCTTTTAGACCTTCAGGGAACGTATACCTTTCTAGTGCTAGAGAAGTATTACGGATAACAGGATTGTCTTCTATAGGTTTTAATGATGCATTTGTAAATAGTGGATCACTTTCTGTTGCTGGAAGTTCAACAGTTGTAGTTGTAGACGGTGAACTGGATGGAGATGCTGTAAGCATTAAAGTTAAAGCACCAACGGGGCAGATTTTGTTACCAGCATATGAAGAAATACATCTTCCAATTATGCAAATAATTTTGATATAAGTAGACTGGTGGTGAGTATATGAACCCTATTTCTATAATTACATGTTGCGTAGGAATAATCGGTTGTGTAATTGGTGTTGCAACATTCGTATCGGCACAATTGTCAAAAGCAAAACAAGATGGTGCTTTAATGGAAAAAGTTGATTATCTTGTAAGAGGATTTGACGAACAAAAGAAGGATCAAAAGCAACGCAATGACCATCAAGATGATATTATTTCAGAACATGCAATTGCAATTGAGAACTTACAAACGAGAATGAAGAATGTAGAAAAGGTGGTGTTTAACAAACATGAGTGATGAACAGTTAGAAAGAGAGAATGAGAGATTGTCAGCTTTAAATTCAATTCTTCTTGATACTGCTAAGAGTCAAGAAAAATTGATTAAACAATTTAGGAAAATGCTTTTGGTTGTTGTGGTTTGCTTTGCTTTGCTTGTATTATATGCTGCACGACAATAGGTTTCTTTTGGTACGAAAGCCAATTTGAAACTACGACGACAACGACTACAACTACAGATATGAATACAAGCGGTGAGAATGCAAATATTAACAATGTTACCGATGGTGATATGTATAATGATGATGCAGCAAATGTATAAGTAAATTATTAAGGGACGGTTGGAATATACCGTCATTTTTATATTGTTGTAAAGTCATAGAATGACTCAGGAATGATTTTAATTTATCAGATGGTAAAATTATCATCCAATCATTAAGATGTCAATATGGGTCAAATATAGGCTTAAAAAAACTTTTTAATAAATTTGCAATTTCATATTTACTTTTTCAAATGATGTGTTATAATAGAATTAACAAATAAATCAGTAAACACCTAGGAGGGAAACAAAATGAAGGAAAGAATTTTATCAGAGTTAAAGAAAAGAATTGAAAAGGATTACAACAAAGGACCATTATTTAGAATGGGTTACATCAATCTCCAAATGAAAAAATTCGTAATGGATATGCAGGATGAAGATGGCGAGGAAGAGTTTAATGGAGATTGCTTACAAATTAGTTATTTAGTTCTTACAAATAAATTTGGATTGATTGCAGAATTTGCAAAGCCTGAATTTGATAAGGTATTCAAATTTGATAGCTTAGAAGAAGTTGCACAGTTCTTAGTTGAAACATATTGCTAATAAAAAATGGCCGGTGAAATTCCGGCCAATAAAAATAAAAACAAATATCTAGGAGGAAGTAAAAAATGGAAATTATTTGTAAGTCATTAAATGGAGTGAAATTTATCTGTTTAAGATCACCAAAAGGAAAAATCTTTAGCAAGTTAAAGGTTGAGACAAAAATTGATTGGAATGAACTACTTAAAAATAAGTGTTATGAAGTATGGTCTCATACTGGTAAGAATCCAGAAAGAATAATTATGAATCAGTCAGCATATTCAGAATTTAAAGTTGAAAAGGTATCTGAGGTAAGTTTAAGAAAAAAGCAGTCTGGATTGTTTTATGAATCAATTCCGGTTGTTGTAAAATAATTTGAAAAAATTTTCAAAAACCTATTTACAAATCAAATTTTATGGTATATAATAAATACATAATCAAACAATAAATAATTCTTAGAAAAGAGATAGTAAAAATGAAAAAAGCTCAGGAGTTTTTAAAAAGCACTTTTGAAGGACATGAAATAAATATGTATGATTTTGACGATGCAATTTATGTTGAAGATGTAACTACTGGTAAATCTTATACATATATGATTAAAACTGGCAAACTTATATCACATACAAATTAAAAATGTTAAAATCATTGCACTGTCGTGAGATAGAGCAAAAAAAAAAGATAAATGGATAAATGTTAAGATTAAAGGAGGAAGTCAAGAATGACAAGAAATGAGTTAGAAAACATGACAAAAGAAAATGTAGCAAAGGTTGCAAAGGATTTTGGTGTAAAGCGTTACAAAGGAAAGTCAATGCTTTCAAAGAAAGAGTTAATTGATGGTATTTGTAAAGTAATGGAATCAAATGATGATGTAGCCGATGCAAAGAAAGCAATTAGTGAAGCGGGTGAGCAAGAAAAGAAAGTTGAAATTGATCGTGATACAAAAGACGAGAGGATTATTTCTGCTCCAATTGGTACATTGATTGCTTTTTATGAACCGGAAACAAACAAGTTAAACACTGCAAAGCTTACAAACCGCAATAAAGTCAAGAGATTGATCAAATGTGAGACTCAATATGGTAAAGAGTTCTTAATTCCATTTGAAAATATTAGATGGGTTAAGACAGGTTCGAGATGGCCAAAAGGAATCTATAATGAGTTGAAAGGAAAGAAAGCTGATGCAGGTAAAGAAAAGTAGTACAAATGACAAGAAAGTTTTTTCTGAGATTCTCGATTTGTATCGTTTAGAGCAGAAGTTCAAATTTGCAAAGCAAGAATATGACAATCAGAAAAAGAAGCTTTCGTTAGGTATTCGTAACTATATGTTTTCCAAGGACTACTCGCAATTAGATTTCAAAAGCAGAGAATTCGGTAAAGTGCATGTTTCAAATATAATTCGTAAATCAATTGTTTGGGATGTTGAAAAGCTTAAGAAAAAGTTAGATAAGGATTTAACAGACCAGTTCATTGAAAAGAAGTACATTGTGAATAATATGCAAGGTCTTATTAAACTTTTAAAAGAAGCTGGTGTAAAACCAAAGGAATTCAAAAAGTTTATTACTGTCGAGGAAAAAGTTAATCAGCAGAAAATGAATGAGCTTTCTGAGATTGGTGAGATTGATAAGGAAGATATTGGCGGATGCTATGAATTGAAAGAAGCAGAGGGTTACTTAAAGATCAATGTGAAAGAGCTGGAGAATGAAGAATGAAAAAAATGAATTGGCAAAAGTTCTTTGGTTCTATGGTCTTATAGGCAATGTAGATGCTGAGGAACAAAAAATTATCTGTCCTTTTCATGAAGATGCTAATCCAAGTATGATTGTAAATCTAAAGCAAGGAAGCTACTATTGCTTTGGTTGTCATGAATCTGGTGATGCGTTAAAGTTTGTGCAAAAGATGGAAAAAATGAGAAGTAAGTCAAATGATTTGCAAGGATGTAAAAAGTTTTTTCAGATTCTTAAATCGGATGAATGTAGTAGAATACGAATTCAAAGAGTTGAGAAAGTAAAAAAAACATCAAAGCAAATGTATGCAGAAGCATATGACTATTTTCATGGTTTGTCTAAGGTAAATTGGAGAAAGAAAAGTGATTTAGACGAAGTAAATGAAGTAAGGTCTTATATGGTGAAAAGAGGATTTACTACAAGTACATTAAATAAGATTGATGCAAGAGTTACTTTTAGCAAGAATTATGAGTTGATTTTTCCAATGTTAGATAATGGCAAATTTAAAGGTTGGGTTTGCAGAACGAATATTCCAGAAGTTGAACAAAAAAGAAAGTATCTATATAATAAAGGCTTTAGAAGAAAGACTTCTTTAATAGGTAATTATGGAGATAATGAAGTTTTATTCATAGTAGAAGGATTTATGGATAGACTTAAATTCATTCAGTTTGGTGTGAATAATGTAGTAGCAATCTTAGGTTGGAAAGCTTCATTACATCAAATTGAAAAGATAAAAAGCAAAAAGAATATTAAGTATATTGTATCAGCTTTGGATAATGACAAATGCGGAATAAAAGGAAGTAAATATTTAGAAAGTATATTCAAAGAAAAATATGTTAGGTTTGCATATCTAAAAGGGGTTAAAGATCCGGGTGAAATGTCAAAAGAGACATTCGATAAAATGTATAGAAAGACAATGAACAAAATAGACATGAAATGCATGGACAAGAAGAAAGATGGTAAGTAGATGAAACCGAGAGTATGATCGTGCGGGTACATATGGTGGGAAAGGTGCTTAGCAGGATGGAGAGGTCAAATGGTAAGGTATATCTCAAATATCTAGTTAAAGTCAACTTGCATATATGTAGAAAAAGAAAGGAATAAAACAATGGGATTATTAGATAGAATGAAGCATGAAGCAGCAAAGTCCGGAGCAAGTAAAGGAAAGTTTATGTACTTTAGACCTGACGACAAAAAGCGAATTAGATTCTTGCAGGAATTGGATGATGGTTTAGAAATTCCATTTCATGACAATTTTGAAAGAGGAATAAATGTTCCATGTCAGGAAGTGTTCGGTAAAGATTGTCCATATTGTGAAGATGAAGATCTTAGAACAAGAAGCCAGTTTGCATTTTCTGTTTACGATTATGATGCAAAGGAAGTCAAGATTCTTATGCAGGCAGTAAATCAGTGTTCAGCAATTCCTGCACTTGTAAATATGGCAGAAACATATGGGACAATTACAGATCGTGATTATGTATTGAAGAAGACAGGTAAAGGTTCGACTTCAAGCTTTACAATTATCCCGATGGATAAGAACAAATTTAGAAATGAAAAAGCAAAACCGCTTTCCAAGAAAGCTTTGTTAAAGTATTTGAATCAGGCTTTTCCTTGTGATGATTCTGAGGATGATTTAGAGGACGATGAAGATGATTACGAAGACAGTCATAAGAAACCTAATACAAAAAAGAAAAAGGCTTCTGAGGATGACTGGGATGATGAGGACAGTAAATCTGATTATTCAGATATGTCAGCACGTGAGCTTTACGATCTTTGCTGTGATCGTGACATCGAGTGCCAGAAGAAACGCCCGGCAAAATATTATATCAATTTGTTAAAAGAGGATGATGCAGTCCATGATGATTGGGACGATGAGGAAGATTCTGATGAAGATGAATGGGAGGATGACGATGAATAAATCATTTACAGATTTTTTTAATGATCAGGTCACTTTTCAAAAAGAAGTCAATGAAAGATTTGGATATGGTGTAAGTGTAGAAAACATTCCAGAGGATAATGTTGAGATTGCAAAATACCATATGCTTGCGTTGATGGAAGAGACGGGTGAATTGGTAAAATCTGATAAGCGTTGGAAGAATTATCGTAATACTCATTTCGATAAAAATAACAAGTTGGAAGAGCTTTCTGATTGCTTCATTACATTATTTAACGTTGCAATGTACAGCGGTATCTCAGCCGAAGAGATTGAATTAGCATTAACTAAAAAAATGGATGAGAACATGAAACGAATAAGGGAGGCCTAGTGCTTCCCTTTGCTATTATAAGGAGAATAAAAAAAAATGAATAAATTAAAGTATAAAGTCGATAAAATTCTCAAAAATCAGTTGATAAGTGTACAAATAAACTTATTAAATGAATGTACAAGCAGATGTAAGAGTTGTAGAAGATACACTTGGCCAAAAGATAAGCTTAATCTTGATGATGTAAAAAGAATTGTAAATTTTTTGTATAATAAGTATAGGATTGAGTCAATTCTTTTTTCAGGAGGAGATCCAGTTTGTTATGATGAATTGGATAAAGTTATTGAATATTGTAGTGACTTAGGAATACATACAGCGTGTATTACGACGCTCATTACTGAAGATGAGCATATTAAAGATGCATTAACAAAGACGGATAGATTATTTGTTTCATTTGATGCATTTGACAGAGAAAAATATAAGATTGTAAGAGGAGTAGATGGTTCAGAAATTGTAAAAGAAAATTTAAGAAGTTTAAATGTTTTAAGAAAAAGAAATGGAAAAGAAAAGATAAGATTAAGTATGACGGTAGGAAAGTTAAATTTAGATCAGGTTGAAAAAGTGTATGCTTTTTGCAAAGAAAATGATTTAAGTCTAAATTTTTATTTATTGCATACTTGGGATGATTTGATGATGTCAAAGGATGATCTTAAGTTATTTTTTGATATGATGAAGAAAATTTCAGAAGAAAGCTATATTATGACAAATGCAGGAAGCTTTTTTGAAAAAGAGGATAAGTTAAAAGAAAGCTTTGATTGCTATATTCCAAGAATAACATGTGCAATAAATGCAGATGGAAATGTTTTTCCTTGTTGTAAGCTATTTGATGAGAATAACTTTTACAAAGATCAGCTAAAGTATTCATACGGCAATGTGTTACATGAAGATATGAATGAAGTATTCAGTAGAAGGCTTGCTATCGGATATCCTTTAGAATGTAGCAATTGTAAAAGTTGCTTACCGCAATACATAAGTCCAATTAACTTTATGGATGATTTGTATAAGCATAAAGATGATGCAATATTCATGTAAGAGGTGATTAGCATGTTAATAATTGTAGAAGGAATTGACAGAGTCGGAAAAACAACATTATGTGAAATGTTGTCAAAGTCATTTGGTATTAAGATATTTAAGCATGATTCTAAGTTGTTTAACCTAGACAAAATGGATAATGATAACGAGACCGATAAAGCAATTAAGATTTGTGAGATTTGCAAATTGCTAAATGGGACTTTATTGTTGGATAGATCTTATTGGTCTGATTTTGTATATGGAGTTCTTGAAAGAAATTATTGCATATCAGATGCTTTGGATAATTTAAAAAAAATTGAAAGCATATATAAAGATGAAGCAGTAATAATATATGTTAGGCCTGTTGATTTAAAATTATCATCAAAGCTTCATGGTGCAGATTTGACAAAGTATAATGATTTATTTGAATCAGTAAGAAAAGGAACGAAATGTAAAGTTATAGATTGTACATATGAAAGTCTTGAAAAAGTCATAGTAGAATTAGAAAGTATTTTGGGTGATAAAAATGAATGACTTAATATATAAAGTTGGAGAAGCCAATTGCAATAAAGTATTTGATAAGAATGGCGGCTTTTATGAGTATAACTTGATAAAAAGTGAAATTACAAAATTGTTGGATAATGGTTTGGAAAAATGCTTTGTTTTGGTAGGAGGAAATCTTTCGGATGAAAGTGAATATGAGAAGATTATAAGCCTCATAAAGAGAAAAAAAGATAAAGGATATAAAATAATATTTATTGTTACTGACTCTATATCATTAAAAGAAATGTCAATTGATGTAATAAAGAGATGCGATTTATTATTGCACCAAGCAGTCGGCTTTGTATTTGATAATATAGATATAGAGCAAAAGTATTCATATGTGCCGGAATTATTTTATGTAGATAATGAAAAGCCAAAAGTTCAAAATGATATGATTTTTTTTGGAGGAGGAAGCTATAATAGAGAGGATAAGATAAAAGAGTATCTTAGAAAAGACAATGAAATGAAAAAAGGAACATTTTCTATTATAAAGGATAGCTTAAATGATGAAAGAATAGACTATAGTTCATTGCAATTACTAATGAAAATGTTTAAATTTAGTTTAATTATTTGTAGAAAGGAATACAGAGAGAATTATTGGTTTACTCCAAGATTTATTGAAGCTGTTAATAATTGGAGTTTACCAGTTTTAGATTTTGAATATAACAAAAATAGATTATATGAATCAATTGAAGTAAGTTCATACGATGAAATGATTTATATGATAAATTGTTGCGGTGAGGAAAGCAGAATAAATAGGATATTGGATTTAAGAAAAGAGATTAAAAGTAACAAAGACAAATTTGCTAAAAATATAATTGATTTTTGTAAATAATGAAAGGAATTGCAAATGTTAAGTAATGTAATTGTAAAAGGAGAATCTTTAGATGAAGTATGGCTTACTTGGTTTAAGCAAATGATAGATAATAAAATCTCAGAAGAAAGTAGAGATGGAGAAGTTGCATCAGAAATAATAAATGCAATAACTGTTTTGGAAAATCCAACAAAGAACATAATGACTAATCAAGTAAGAAAGCTATCAATGAGATATGCTATCGGTGAAATGCTTTGGTATATGTCAGCTAATCCAAATTTGAGTGCAATCCAGCATTATACAAAAGCTTGGGATAGAATGTCAGATGATGGAGAAACAGTAAATAGTAATTATGGTTATATTATTAAAGAGGCATATAACTTTAATCAGTATGAGTATTGCAAACGGTTACTTATTAAAGACAAAAATAGTAGGCAGGCAATTATTCACATTAAGGTACCAAAAAATACTTTGGAACAGCCTACAAAAGATTTAAACTGTACAGTTTGCTTACAATTTTTAATTAGAGAAAATAAACTATACTGTACAACATATATGAGAAGTAATGACTTATGGTTAGGATTTCCGTATGATATTTTTCAGTTTACTTGTATTCAAGTAAGAATGGCAATGGAATTGGGATTGGAAATTGGAAGTTATACGCATATAGCTGGATCATTGCATATGTATAAAAGAGATTTCGATAAAGCAATTGAAAGATATAAGGAGGAAAATAATGTTTGATTTACATAGGCATGATGAATATTCAACATTTGACGGGTATGGTAAAGCTACAGAGTTAGCTGCTTTAGCAAAAGAATATGGATATAATGCTTTATGTACGACAAATCACGGAAATACAAATGGATTGATTCAAACGTATATGGCTTGTAAAGATTTAGGCATTAAATCTATATTAGGAGTCGAAGGTTATTTTTTGCCAAAATGGAAGCAGCAAACTAGGGGATTTCATCTGATTGTCATTGCTAAGAACTTAAAAGGATATGGCAATATGAACAGATTGCAATTTGAAGGTGAAAAACAGAAATACTATAATCCAATATGGGACTTTGATTTACTGGAAAAATATCATGAAGGGCTAATTTGTACAACGGCTTGTGTAGCAAGTTATTCATCGCAATGTATAATTGCAGGCAAGAATGATTTAGCAGAAAAATACTTAAGAAAGTTAAAAAGCATTTTTAAAGATGATCTTTACGTTGAGATTCAGCCATATAAAGTGTCAGAAGAAGGATTGCAAGAATATGTGAATGTTCAGTTAATTAAATTGGCAAAGAAGTTAAAGATTAAATGTATTTTAACTTCAGATTCTCATAGAGGAAGAAAAGAGGACTTTGGCACATATATGAAGATGCATGAAGTTGCGAATCATAATTTCGCAGATATTGAAGCAACATATGCTGAACGATATATGCCAAAGCCTTTTGAAATGCAAAAGAGATTTTATAAGATGCATAAAGATGATTTTGGTGATGATCTCGCCAAAAAGCTTGCAAATAAAATGGCAAAGAATCTTGATGAGATTGAAGACAAATGTGAAGAGAATTATCTTGAGCAATTGCCATTAAAGTTGCCAAAGTTGGGTGATGATTCTACAAAAGTTTTGAAAAACAAAATTATTGAAGGTCTTAAAAGAAGAGGAAAATATAAGAAGGAATACATTAAGCGAGTAAAGGAAGAATTTGATATAATTCATTACCATGGATTTGAAGATTATTTTCTTATTGTTGCAGACTATGTTAACTGGGCAAAGAAAAGAGGAATTATTGTAGGTCCAGGCAGAGGATCTGTTTGTAACTGTTTAGTAGCATATGCAATAGGAATCACTGAAGTGGATAGTTTATTATTTAATCTTGATTTTAGAAGATTCTTAAGAAAAGATAAAAAGAAGTTTCCTGATATTGATTTGGATTTTGAAACATCAAGGCGACATGAAGTAATTGAATACTTATGTAAGAAGTATGAAGGACATGCAGCAAGAATTTGTTCATATGGTCTTTATAAAGTTGACAATCTTTTAAATGATTTGTTCAAAGTATGTGGACTTCCAACAGATAAAACTTTAGATGAAGAGGAAGTGAAAAGAAATAAATCAGAAATTCAATACATCAAATCATTTGTTCAATCAAATGTCGATGAAAATCAAAATCTGGATGTGAAGAATTTGACAGAATCTGCGGAAGCAAAAATGATAAATAAAAAGTATGATAATATTCTTATTCATTTTTGCAAGTTATACAAGAAAGTAAGATTCATCGGAACGCATGCAGCTGGTGTAGCAATAACAGGTGGAGAATTGCTTGATTATGTAGCTTTAAAAGTTGACAAGAATGGAGATGTATTTACAAATTATGACTTGACTGATATTGAGACCGTTAACGTTATCAAATTTGACATTCTTGGGCTTAAGACTATGGAATCAATTGGTGATTTAAGAAAAAGCACAGGAGTGACAGTCGATTATGATGAAGCAGTAAAAGACAAAAAGATTCTTGAGAATTTTAGACTTGGCAATTGCGATGGCATATTTCAGTTTGAAAAGAAAACAGCTAGGGATATTCTTGAGAAGATTCATTGTGATTGTTTTGAAGATATTGTAGCTGCATCATCAATGAATAGGCCGGGACCATTAAGTTTGAAGCAGCCAGATTTATATGCTGAAAATAAATACAACATTGAGGAAGCAAAATCTTCTGAGTATTGGGAGTATACAAAAGAATCTTATGGCACAATCATATATCAGGAGCAGGTTCAAAGAATATGCGTTAATATTGGAGGACTTGAATGGACAGATGCAGATAAGATCATGAAACTTATGAAAGGCGGACATATGACAGAATCCGCTCAAAAAGCTTATAATGAAAATAAGGAAAACTTAAAAAGAAAGTTTGTTGATGGAGCTGTAAGTAATGGATATGAAAGAAGCTTTGCAGAAGATCTGTTTGAAAAAATGATTTCATATACATTTAATGAAGGACATGGGGTTGGATATTCTTTGATAAGTGTTGAAGAAATGTTTTACAAAGTATATGAGCCGAGTGCTTATTGGTTTGCAAAACTAAAATATGCAAAGAATGATTCAGAATATGATAAGTTCTGTGCAAAAGCTGTAAATGATGGATCTGTTGTTTTTCTTCCTCATGTTAATTATTCTTCAGAAAAAGCAAAGCTTAGAAAAGTAGAGGGAGAGGATTGTTTGCAACAAGGTCTTTCCGAGATCAAGGGAGTTGGTGAAAAAGCAGCTTCATATATTCTTGATGAAAGAAAGAAACATGGAATATTTACTTCATTCGATAACTTTTATGATCGTTGTAAGTCAAGGACTGTAACATCACGAGTTGTTGAACTATTAAAAGAAGCAGGAGCTTTGGAATTTAATAAAAAGATTTATATTAAGAGAGTAACAAAGTACAATAGTGCTCTTTATTCAAGGGCCAATTAGAATTTATAGAATGCTTTAGGATTGATTTAATATAATCTGCTTAATATTTTCATAAGTCAAAATATAAAATCATTCTTGAGGCATTCTAAAGGTTTAGGAGGATACGTATGAAATATTATAATGAAAGAATAAGTTATGATGAGCGGGACGAACATTATGAAATATATGTCGAAGGAATATTCGAATGTTCATGCGATGCTGGTGAATTAACAGAAACATTACAAGAAGTTGAAAAAAGTTTAAGAAATTCATAAAAAACTATTTACAAATGCGAAGAAAGTGGTATAATAGAATTATCAAAAGGAATACAAACAAACATTTAGGAGGATAAACGTATATGAAGTACAGATTATTAGTAAAGGTTGGTAGAAGTTGGAAGCATGGTAAAGTAGTTTATGATTCATATATTGAAGCTCAGATTCGTCAAGAAGAATTAAGACTTGTAGGAATCAAGTCAAAAATTACAGATGAGTTAGGAGGTGAATTATAAATGAGACTTTGGCATATTGATTTGTTAGAGGTTTTACCAAGGCAGCAGCTATTATCACAATGGAGAGAATGCTGTTGCATAGCAAGAAATATCTATGCAAACGGTACACCAAATCACTTGTTGGTAAATAAAATTTTAGATTATGACATTTCTGATTTTTATAGTTATTCAATTCTTGTATCAAATGAAATGCTTAGAAGAGGTTATAAAGTAGATCGCAGTAAATTTGAAAAGTATTATAAATGTGATAGGTTTACAAGCAGACCATTTCCAGGTTGGCATAATAATAGATACTTTTTACAATGTTTTTGCAATTTACAAGAAAAGTATGATTGTGGAGGAATAACTGATAAGGAATGGTGTAAAGTAGTAAATAAATATTATGAAAGGAGTTGTTAAAAGTATGGCTATTGGAATAGATAAAATGATTGACCGAGATCAAATGCATTTAGAAGTATTAAATAGAATGCCAGTAAATATGTTGGCAATTACAGCCAAACGTTCAGGAACAGAATATGAGATCAACGATGGCAAGATTGTTGCTGAAATTACTAATGTGAAATAATTTTAAGGAGAAAAAAATGAGTAAGAAACTTAATCAAAGACAAATTTTAACGTTAATTGATCTTTATAACAACATTGGGAGTAGTATTAGATGTGAAGTTAGTTATCATATGTCAGGAAATGATATAGATATTGATACACTCGAAAAAAAATCTTATTGAAATAGTTAATGGTGCATGTGAAATGCTAAGGAAACAAAAGTAGTTACAGGTTAACTAGATTGGAGGAAAGAAGTGGCAAAGACAAATAAGGAAATGATCATTAAGTTATGTAATGATATTAACAAAAAGAATGGTGAAGGAACAATTTACACCATAGGCAGTAAAAATGCTAATCTTAAGATTAAGAGATGGAGTACAGGGATTGAAGATCTTGATGCAATTATCGGTGGGGGTATGCCCGAAGGAAGAGTTGTTGAGATCTTTGGTCCAGAAAGTTCAGGCAAAACTACATTACTTTATCATTTGTGTGGGCTTCATCAGTTATGCTTGGACGTTCCAATTGAAGGAACATTTGATGCAGAACGTGCAAAGGTGTTTGGGAATAGGCCAAAGCAAATGCTGATTTATCGTGCTAAGTATGGAGAGGATGCTTTCAATAAAACAATACAGTTTGCAAAAGCAGGTATTCCATTGATTGGCATTGATTCAGTACCAAGCATGGTTCCAAAGGAAGATGCAGAAAAAGTATTGAAGTCTGCTGAGAAAGATTCCATTGAAGAACAGAGAATCGGAGGAACTGCAAGATTGATGAATAAGTATCTTCCGACAGTAGAAGAGATTATTGAGATCACCGGAACAACGTTGATATTCATAAATCAGGTTAGGGACAAAATGAATGCAATGTTGTTTGGAGAAAAGACAGATACTCCGGGAGGTAGAAAGTTAAAACATGCTTGTTCACTTCGTATTCAGGTAGCAAGAAGGGCATGGATTGAGATTCCTAACAAAGATCCAAGAAACAGTGCAACTAGTAAAAAAGTTGGATTGATTATGAAATGTAAAGTGGTCAAGTCGAAAGTGTGCAATCCAATGGGAGAATGCGAGATTCCGCTTTTCTTTGATCGAGGATTCGTTTCGTTTGATGATGTTCAAAAGATCAGGAAAGAATTGATGGTTGCAGAAGCAGCAAAGTTTGGGAAGAGAGTTCCAAAAGAATTTATGGAGGATGAAGATGAATAAGCTTATTGATAAAATAATTATTGCATTAGCAACCTTGGAAATCCAAAAAGTTTGCGAAGCCTCAAGAAGTATGTTCATAAATAATCTTAGAAATGAAAATACAACAAAAATAATGGAGGGTAAATAATGAGCAAGCAAGAAGCATATGACTATATTTTGAATATAGCAGATAAGCTTGGCAGCATGGCAATGGAACAGTTGTCAGATAAAGATGGCAATAAATTACGAGAAGCTGCAAAGGCATTGTATTTAGAGGAGTAGGCATGAGTAGTAATGCAAAGAGGTGTTCTAACTGTAGTAGTAGTTCAATGGAACATTGCTTAAAAATAAAATGTAAATACTGGGCAGCAGGAAGTCATTTGGATAATAAAAAGGAAAAGAAAAATGGGAGAGTCAATAACAACAACTGATACGGAAAGAACAAAAGTTGATAAAGCGATGATCGTTGTTACAGGAACAAAGGAAAAGCCGTATTTTGAGATACTTTACCATGAGATTGGTAAAGATTATGACAATATTGGTTTTGGTTCGTACGACTTAAATAATGTATTTGATTGGAAAGAACAGTATTTAGAAGTACAGCATTTAGAAGTTGTGAAGGAGGAGTTGTAGAATGATTAAATGTAATGTATGCGGCGAACAGGTTGAGTTAAGAAAAGAGAACAGATATGAAGTGCTTATTAAAGCAAGCACATTACAAAAATCTCTTGGGATCAAAGATAGTTTATATGAAGCATTTGATTGCCCTAGCTGTGGATGTCAAATGCTTATGCAAGAAAGATTCCCAGTAAAGGAAGAGGCTAAAATTGCAGAAGAGCGTGCAGATGAATGCAATGGTTGTTGTGTTGAAAGTGATGATGATGCAGAAGATACAAAAACGAGTGAACAGAAGAAAGTAGCAGTCAGAAGTAGATTTGCAGATTGTAAATGTGATGCAATAGAGGTGGAATGGAAGGACGATGATGAGATAGCAGGTTCGCGTGCTGATATTTCCGGTGCAGATGTAGAAGAGTCTGTCGAAGAAGATGATAATCACATTGACAATAAAGATTTGTCTTGTGATTATGACTATAATGCAATGACAAAAGAAGAGCTTGTTAAATTGTGCAAAGAAAGAGGGGGTTAAAATTAGTTCTGTAAAATATGTTGAAAAACAAACCTTAATTGATAAGTTGGTTAAAAATGATAAGTTTATGGAAGGCTGGGAATAATGGAATATAAATTATTGTGCTTTGGAAAACATGAAGATACAGTAAGATGCGGAATGTGCCCAGATGAAGGAACATGCGAATGCGAAACGAAATATCAGGGAGAAGAAAATGAAAAGAATAAGCAAAGATGAATATTACTTAGGAATTGCATTAGCAGTATCAAGAAGAAGTACGTGTTTAAAAAGACATTATGGTTGTGTTATTGTAAAGAATGATGAGATCATTGCTACAGGCTATAATGGATCACCAAGAGGAGAAGAAAACTGTTGCGATTTAGGTAAATGCAAAAGACTAAATGTTCCACATAATAGTGGTGATTATTCTGATTGTCATTCAGTTCATGCAGAACAAAATGCTATGTTGTCAACTAGTAGAAATGAAATGATTGGTGCAACAATGTATTTAGCTGGTGAAGAGAAGGCAGACTTTAGCCAAAGTTGTTGGTTCGATATAGAAGATGCTACTCCATGTCCTATCTGTGAAAGAATGATTAAGAATGCAGGAATTATTTCTGTAAAAAATGCAAAAAGTTGCAAAAACCTATTTACAAATGAGTAGATATGTGTTATTATAATATCAACAAATAAATAAACTACTAAACATCTAGGAGGATAAAATAATGAAAGCAATAGTAAAATTCAAAGACAATGGAGCACGTAGACAGAAAACAATTGAAGTAGAGAAAAATGAACCAAATGCAATTGTAAGAAAATTTATTGAAGTAATGAATATGCCTAAGTATACGTATATTACAACAGTGAAATGTGGTAGAATAGAATATCAGTGGTTTGGTGATGCAAATGGTGCATTTTAGATAAAAATAAAGCCGGGTGAAATTCCCGGCTATTATAATATTTAAGGAGAGAAGAAGTTGGGAATTATTGATGAAATTAAAAATAATGCTGTAAAGAGTGGAACAAAAATTCAAAGTTCAGATGCAGCAAAATTAGAAAAAATATTTAATAAAATGTTTTATACTGAACATAATATCGAAGAAGAAACAAAGTTCATACATCAGGTTATGACAAGAGGTCTTGAATCGCAGGAACGTGTAGGCCTACATGCTTCATCATTGATTGTTGGTGATAAGGTGTGGTGTACAAGGCAGGAGGTTCTTAGCTTATTGTATAAGCAAGTTCAAAAGGAAAACACTTCTATAGGATTGTTAAGAATCTTTGAGGAAGGAAATGTAATTCATGAAAAGTGGCAAAGGTTATTGATTCGTGCTGGGTATGGTAAAGCAAAAACAATGGACCGGACAAGATTTAATACTGAATATGAAGTATCATATACACCAGATATTGTTTGCAGAATTCCAGAGTTCTTTGATGGTGTAATGGTTGGAGAGATCAAGTCAGTCAATTCATTTAGCTTTAAGAAAATGACTGAACATCCAAGTGCAAAGAAACAGTTACAACTTTATATGTTTTTATGTATTCAAGAAGCAATGAAAAAAGGAACATGGAACGGTAAAGACTACACAAAAGGATTTGTTCTTTGTGATTCGAAAAACGATCAGGACTTCAAACTATTCATTTATGATTATGACGAAGACTTTCTTTCTCCGTATATTGATCGTATGGAAGAGGTCAAGTATAGAAAAGAAAAGCTACTTCAGGAACATAAAATGATTCCAAGGTGCAAAGATTGTAAATCATGTGATTGCAAAAAAGCAATGGATTGTAATATGAGGAATGCATGTTGGGATGTTGGCTTCGGAAGGATTAAACTATGAAAGTAAGTAAAGGAGCAATTGTTGTAGGAATAAATCCGTACAATAATAAAAAAAGAAAATTCAAATTCTTAGGCAAAAGTAAAGGCATAGAAAAGTATACACATCCAATTTGTTTATATGATTATAAGGAAAAATGTGTTGTAATGATAACTAATGAATTTGCTAAATTATGGAAGATAAAGCCATATGAGTAGAATATGTCCTATAAATCATTCTGTTGTACTTTATTTGGACTGTTTGGATTGTGATGATAAAATATGCATTCATCCAAATAAAAGTCCTCAGAATGTCAAATATGAGCTCAGAGAGGTATATAATAAAATGCATACAATAGTAATAGGAATAGATCAGTCATATAAAGATACTGGTATTTCAGTATGGTTTGACGGTAAGCTAAAACAAGCAACTGATTGTTTCACACAAAATCTTGAGAACAATACGGTAAAAAGAAAAACATTAAGATCAAGGCTGCTAAATATATTTGGTAAATTAAATGCAAAAAAGTTAACATATGAATCAATAAAAGAAGAATGTCAAATAATATGCATTATTGAACGCATTCGTTTACAATCACAAGGATTTATTAACATTGACTATATAAAATCAATTGGTGCTTTAAATGCTATGATTGTAGATACTGCAAACCAATATAATATTCCAGTTTATTCTGTTGATACAAGGGCATGGAAATCAGCATCAGTAGGTACATCAAAGGAAAAAGCAAACAAATATGGTTTTGATCCTAAAAAGTGGCCTACAATATTATGGTGTATAAAGCAAGGATATAAAAACAAAATTAAAGCAGATGCTGGAAGAAAAAAGAAAGGAGTAATTGAAAAGAACGAAGAAAGATTCACCTACAATGATAACATTGCTGATTCTATTGGTATTGGTAAATTTTACTTTGTAGGAAATCATAACTTATTAAAGGAGGAACATTAACTTGGGAAGTTATGGCCATTTAGGTAATAGCAAATCTGTATGCATGGATTGCAAAGATCGTATAATTGGATGTCATACTATATGCGAAGCTTATCTTGAAGAAGTTGCAAAAAACAAAATAATTAAAGAAAAAAAGAAAAAAGAAGAAAATATTATCAAAGCATTAAAACATCTTGATCGTCCTAAAGTAAGTAGAAGATCAAATAATACACCACAAAGATGCCATATAAAATAAATATACTTATATAATAGAGGCCTTAGATTAAGTTCTAAGGTCTTTTTATTTTATAGCCAATAAAATATTAAACCATTATATTAAAGTCCCTTAAAATGTCATATAATGAATCATAGAGATACATTAAATTTATTCAAATAACCTATTTACTTTTACATTGTTATGTATTATAATGACTATAGTAAATCAAATAAATACTTTGAAAAGGAGCAAAACAAATGAAATTATCTAAAATCAATTCAAATGGTTATAAAGTCTATATGGAAGAATATAACTCTATTTCAGAGTTTGTTCAGACAATCAATTCAAGATCACAAAATCCAAATATGACATCAGTTCAGTCGGAAAATGGAACTTATAAATTTACAGGTACAAACGATTATGATGAAGCAGAGAATTTATTATTACATGGCTGGACAGAGGAATCAGAAAAGCTTAATGAAATGTTAAAACTTAAAGCGTTAAAAGAAAGATCTGTTAAAAATACTTATGATGTAGCCGGCTTCCAATGTTCAGTTCCAAGATACTTACAAGGTATTCCAACAAATATGATAAATCAAAAAGTAGTCACAAAGAAACAAAAGGCAGTTACAATCACAAAGAATATATCATATTCATGTAAAGTACCAAAACAAAAAATAGAAGAAGAATCTATAAAAGTACTTCAACTTGTTAATAACTTAGAGAAACAAGGATATAGGGTTATTCTTAATGTTACGCTTATTACAAAGTCAAAAAATGAAAACATAATTCTTTGTAATAAAGTAAGAATTAAAAATGCAAGTGAACGTCTCAATCTTTCAAAAATAAGTTTTCCAATGGTTCATCCTAGTTATTTAAGACGTATTCTTTTTAAATGGATGGAAACATTTGAATGCACAACAAAACAATTTAATGAATCTTATGGATTTCCTGTAAAATGCATAACATTTAATGATATTATTAAAAACAATAAAAATGACAATGAATATTTTGCAGAAGCATTATACTTAGGCAAAGATACGTTAACATTGGATGATTTAATCAAATAATTGCTCTAGATGGTTGTAGATAGGTTCTGCATATGCATAAAATTTTTTTAACAAATTTTCAAAAACCTATTTACAAATTCAGCAAAACGGTATATAATAATAACATAATCAATTAAATAATAAATTAAATAATAAATTAAATAATAAATTAAATAATAAAT
>OJOE01000169.1_pt1 | contig 46333 bp, 39 predicted proteins | sample 1598191 | NCBI WGS metagenome assembly OJOE01 (sample SAMN03922463, study PRJEB24848) | human gut metagenome | isolation source: stool sample | host: Homo sapiens | place: Germany | collected 2009-11
AAATTTAAACAAATTATTAATCAGAATTCTGTTGCATTTGCAAGTTGAATTCAGCAAATAGAGTTTTCCATAAATTAAGAAAATGAAAAGATTGTGTTACACAATGCAAATATAGTAATATAAAATCTGATATAAACAAACTATCTTTGCATTAAAGATTAAACTTTATAAATAAATGATTATGAGCAATAAAGAACACACAAACCCTCTTACTTCCTCAATAGAAAGAGTAAAAATCGCTATTGAAAATTTACAAAAAGGTAAAGGTATTCTGTTAGTAGATGATGAGAACAGAGAAAATGAAGGAGATTTAATTTTTTCAGCAGAAAAAATGACAATGCCCGAAATGGCTTTGATGATAAGAGAATGTAGTGGCATTGTTTGCCTATGTTTACCTCCAGAGAAAGCCACTTCTCTCGGTCTAAATCTTATGGCTGAAAACAATTCTTCACATTATGGTACAAATTTTACAGTATCAATAGAAGCAGCAAATGGTGTTACCACAGGAGTGTCTGCCTCTGACAGGATTACTACTATAAAATCTGCCATTGATGAAAATGCAAAGCCTGAGAATCTGGTATCTCCGGGACACGTTTTCCCTTTAATAGCAAAATCCAATGGTGTTTTTGAAAGAAATGGACATACTGAAGGTAGTGTTGATTTAATGAAATTAGCTGGCCTTTCACCATATGCTGTCCTTTGTGAACTTACAAATATTGACGGAAGTATGGCTAAAATGCCTGAAATAAAAGAGTTTTCTAAAAAATACAATTACCCAATTGTTTCCATTTTGGATATTATGGAATACAGAAATAACGTAAATCCTCTGTAAGAGTTGACCAACTTCTATTTATATATTACTTTTTGAGATTAAACAAACCTTCTGTATAAGATTTGTTTAATCTTAAATTTTTATCCATATCAATTATATATACCTGACTGAAAGAGTTATTAGATAACATCATATTAATATTTCGTCCCCCAACAGAATAAAGTATTAGGTTTTACCATAACTCAATATAACAAATACAATGTTTATGATATTATCAGTAACTTATATAAAGACTGATATTTATATTCTTCTCCGCATCATTTCGCAACAATAACATCATCGAGATTGGTAAGGTGGGTACTATTTATTAATAAGTTCACATTTAAGATACTAGATCTGCCTTCCCATTATAGATTAACGGTTAAATTTTTAATAAAAATAATCAACTGTTTTTTTGAACTTTCTTATATTTTCTACTATATAAGTTAAAACTAATGCTATAACAGCAGACAATTTCCAATCAATAAAATGATTACCTATAAGCCAAATTGATAGAACTAATGCCGATCCTACTATAGCATCTATTATAAAGTGTTCTTTCAGATATACATTTGCCTTTTTGTTTAAGAATAGAAATGACAGCACAACAGGAACCAATGCTAAAAGTAAAATAGCATAAGTTTCTAGGGATAGCGAAAAATTATCATTCATAAAAGCCTCCTTTTTATTTACTTTAAAGTAAATGAAAAATAACAAGAAATCAAAGCTCCACCTCCGACTATTAAAATATTTTCACAGTTTTTTTAACAAACTACATTAAAGTAAATGTATTATTTTATCTTGTTTTAGAAGGGCTAAAGTACTTTTTAATTTAAAAATATAAGTTTATATAATATCGTTCCGCAAGAGAAATATAAAACATTTAAAAATTTATATTTACATTACTATCGTAGTTTGTGGGAAACACCATTCTGATCACAGAAAAAGCACCTAATTCAAATCCATTAACATATTTAGTTTAGGATTCAATGTAATAATAGCATATTAAACGCTTGAAATTGCTTTTGCATTTTGAAATGTCTTGTCAAAACCATTTGGCCTGATAGTATGGGACAGCACCATGATAAGTCCCTTTCAAGTCAAAGTACTTGTCATGCTTCTTCTTTAGAAAAATCTCTCTTTCTATTTATGGAAACAGATAAAGGTAAAAACAGTATCAGATATCAGTATTCCTAATAAGTTCTTTGTTTCCATATTATTTTAATTTACAATTATGTGTTTTATTGAATTCACCTGATAACTTGACCCAAAAACTAAAAACCACTCTTATTAGACCTTAGATAATAGAAGACTCGTTTTGTAAAGACACGCATCTTTTATTTTAAGACATTAAATCTATCATTTTCATTTTTGGCGTAGTCTTTAAAGAAATCTATAATTTTAGGATAGAAACTCTCAAAGTTTCCATACTTTGACTGTTTCTTTTCGTATTTTCTCAGCAGGCTAACCAGTTCGGGCATCCATCTGAAATTACGTTGTATCTGTTCCAGAAACACATTTCTTATGTCTCCTGTCTTGAATTCGTTATCAAGCATATAACAGATAACCGCTGCACGAACAAGAGATTCATTTATCATAGTCTGCCAACTGTCATAGGCCTGCTGTGACATACTAATTTGTGAGTTCATATATAAGACATTAGCTGCTTCTTCCAGTTGTTTTACATGATCCGGGTATTTACTTTCATCTAAATAATGATTGATGAAAGAATGGTTAAATTCATGAATCAGTGTAGGAAGAAATCTATTGTTATACATTGGTATATCCTCTTCGTTTACGAAATAACCTACAATGGCATAGACATCTTTCTTTTGTCCTTTTAATTGTCTTTCTACACCATAATTTCCACCACCATTACAGAATCCAATTATGATAGTATAGTTTTCCTGAGGTTCAATACCATAGAAATCTGAATACCAGTCCGCATCAAAGGAGCTTGTTACATTTTCCTGAAAAGATTTAATACCTTTTTCGTAAATATCGTTGTGAGTTTTGAAAAACTCATTGAACTTTGTGTCTTTATAAAAGTTATTGAGATATGACAGGAATTTATCTTTATCTACATCTGTCCATCTGTCATCCAGTTTAGGACTATCTTCCTCTATTAAAGATATGACTCCATCCTGTTTTTTTAGATGTACCGCCATTGACATAACAGCGTCATAGGATATGCCATAATTATTTCTTAATTCTTTCATATACAAGACAGCCGGATGCTCTGTATTATCCTTAAAATAGCTGTCCATGTCCTTTATGTATCGGCCCGCCATATCCATGTGATATTCAGGGAAACCAGCTATACGGGACAAGATACTCATAAGTTCCACATTTTCATTGACCTGTGGAATAATAGATTGTGCCTTTGCACAAAGACATGCTATGAATAAGGCAAAAAATAATATTAATTTTTTCATTTTATAAAAGTGAGTATGAGGTTTATGGTTCTAATTTGTAGAACTTTTTACTATTAATATTATTCATATTCTCCTTCGAAATGATAAACAAGGCGAGGGAAGTCATCATATTTCTTTCCGTCTACCCATAACTCCAAAGGTGACATATTGAAATTCATGGAGTTCACATAAGTCACTGCATCACCACCATAGTTCATGGAAAATACAAGACGAATGGAAGGAGGCGCTCCATATCCACCTAATATAGTGACATCTTTTGGACACAATACGAAGTGAATGCAACCAGAATCCCATTGTAAAAATTCATATCCAGCCATAACAGGCACTTCACCTATTTCCCGCAAACGTTCTGCAATTGTTTCGTCTGAAATCAGCTCCGATAGGGGAAGTAATGACATATTGAATTTGAGTGAATCACGCGAAACAGCTACTGCATTCTGCAGTTCAGTTACATTAGAACCTTGATAATAGGATACTTTTACAGTGCCATGATAGGTTCCTTTCATGTCGAATAGAGCTTGTTGTATTTCTTCTTTAGAAAAGTTCCCTTCGTCTTTGTTGCAACTTGTAAGGCTAAGCACACTAAGGAATAATATTAGTATTCCGAATAACTTCTTTGTTTTCATAATACTTTAATTAATAGTTCTGTATTAACTCTTATTTTCTGTACTTTATTATTATTCTAATAATACGAATATTGCAAATATAGTGTTTATAATCAGATAAATATAATTTTTAAAATCATATTTTGTAATAAAGAAGTTCTAATATTCAGCAAAAAATAACATTGGAGAGGTTTATAAGTAAAAAAATTACTTCACAAGAATGACATCATCGAGGTTGGTGCTGTACTGCTTACAAATACATTTATATTTGAAAAAGCATGACTTATCTGTTGCACTCTGAAAACGACTTCAATAGTGTTGTAGCCATTCTCGTGGTTAATGTATACAAAAGTAAAAGTAACAGGAGAAAGGACCCGATCAGCCTAGAAAGAGAAGCTGAGACTTCGGAATGGATATGTATTTTAGATATATTAACCACTTGCGTTAGGACAGTTTGTCCTCTTGCACGTCAGATACAGGAGTTATCAAGCTCACACCTTATATAATTATTATATTATAAAAATTACGAGTTATAAATATTTTTATATCAAATACGAAGTTTTACAATAATTAGTAACTTTCAAAATTATATGACTAACTTTATAAAATACGTAAGTAGAAAGTATATAGATAAAATCTTACGATATCCAGGGAATAAAATAACATATGAAGAAAATTTCCTTATTCTTTTATTCTTCGAATGGCAAAAGATTGTTCACTTTTCTTCTGCGCTCAATGCTCAAAGTTACCTTATTCCAATATGACCAATGTCAGTATAAACTAACATTATGTTTGATGGATTCTTTTTTCTTAACGGTTTCTTAAAAGAAATATATACTTTTGCATCAAAAAGGACAAATATGAGAAATATACTATATATCATTATATTAGCAGTATCATTATGTGCATGTAACAATTCCACACAAAAAGATAGGATCTTGGATACGGCAGAATCAATGGCCGTTGAGCATCCCGATTCTGCCCAAACGATATTGGAAACATTATATCCATATTCAAAATTGACCCAGCAACAAAGAGCACGATGCGGAATATTGCTTGCCACGGCAAAACTTCAACAAAGCAAAGCCTTTGCCTCTGATAGCCTATTGGACAACAGTGTATCATATTTCAAGCAAAATTGTGACAGTATAGAGCTATTCAAAGCCTATCAACTCAAAGCCTATCAGGCTATGTGGCGTGGACAACAGGATTCAATGTTCTATTATTTGCAGCAGTCAATCAACATGATAGATGATGGGAATAAAACCCAGCTATATTCTCTGAATATGAAACTGGCAGATATTTATTGTGAACCGTCTGCTGAAAAAGATTACAATAAAGCAATAGTATATGCAAGGAAAGCATTAACTTATGCAGAAACAGAACAACAAAAGGCCTATGCTTTGCACCAAATTGGAGCCTGCTATGGTTTCATCAATGAAAATGACTCTGCATTGACTTATATTACCCGTGCCATTGAATTTTCACAACAAAATAAAGAAGGGGCAAATTATACAACCTATGTACTGAATTATGCAAATACACCAGGCGTAAATTACGAAAAAGCCCAAAGTTATTTAATGGAATTACCCGAAAACAGTTTGGGCAGGTTGATTACTTTGGGTTTTCTCAATCTAAACAACAGGCATACAGGCATTGCAAAATATTTTTGCGACAAAGCTGAGTCGTTATATAGTAGCGCCCCTGATAAGTATTCAATCAATACATACAACAGTCTTAGAATACTCAATGCATGTGTAAAATACACCTTGGGTGAAGAAGTTTCTGCAAGTGAAGGGATTTCAAGGAACGATTCAATTTCACAAGTCATTTCAAGAAAAGAAGCTCTGAATAGTGAGATTTCAAACAACAACTTACTATTGCAGAAACACATTCATGAATCTCAACTAAGAACCCAAAGAAAGATTGTCATCATATTGTCAATCGTATTCTTTGGTATAATATTGTTCTTCCTATACGACAGAAATAACAAGAAACGATATATCAAAATAAGAAAAGAACTGGACCAAATTCGTGTCAATCAGATAGAATTACAATCTATCGATTCTGAGAATGACCAAAATTCTGAATTGACTAAGATTTGGAAGAAAAGAGCAGATATTTGTAGAGACAATTTCATTTGTAATGGATGGATGAAGAAACTTCAAATATTAGAAGGAAACGATAAACAATCCAATGATTCTTTTCTTCCGCCTGCAGAAAGGGACAAACTCAGGAAACAGTTATTCGAAGAATTCACAGACATGATAATCGATATAAAAGCGACAGGTAATGGAGTCAATCTGGATGATCTGACACTCTGTCTCTTTTGTCTTCTGAAAATAAATAATACAACGATTTCCAAGTGCATGGGAGCTTCTGAAAACGCTATCAGAACCCGAAAAAGCAGACTTAAAGAAAAGCTTGACCCTCAGATGTATCAATTTATATTCGGTAGATAATAAACTGATATACATCATAATATACAAACATTGAAACAAATGTGAAACACTGAAACGCACATTGCAACAAATCTGCAATGCATAGTCCTAAAGCCCCTATAACTAAAATCATACTTTTGCATTGAGTCATAAAAATGCAAGCAAGTATGAAAAGAAATCTTTTATTTATTTTCGTTTTAATGATTGTACCATTTACAGTCAAGGCGCAAATCAAAGGTGTGGTATGTGACGAGAACCAGAACCCCGTAGAGTTTGCAAATGTTATTTTGATGGGTGCTGATTCCGTATATATCACAGGAGCAATAACAGACGCAAGTGGTAAATTTGATTTTTTTACCGATTATGCAAAAGCAAAGTTCCTACAAATTTCCGCTCTCGGATACAAGACAATTATAAAAACGCTGGATGAGAAAAACGACATTGGAACACTCGTACTTGTTTCAGACAATATCCTGCTGGACGAAGTTACGGTAACGGCACAACGACCATCTCAACATTTGACAAAAGGTGGCATAATCACAACTGTAAATGGGTCTGTTTTGAGCCTGCTCGGGAATGCAATGGATGTGATTGGACAACTTCCAGGCGTTATGCGTGAAGATGACAAATTTACTGTTTTTGGTAAAGGGACACCAATCATATATGTGAATGGGAGAAAACTGACGGACAACAGCGAATTATATAGAATGTCATCAAAAGATATTGCAAGTGTAGAAGTCATCTGTAATCCGGGGTCTAAATATGGCGCGGAAGTAAGATCGGTGTTATTAGTTCGCACAATCAAGAAACAAGGAGACGGATTAAGCGGCTCAATACAAGCTGTCGTCCGAGCTGCTCACTCCTGGTCTAATTCGGACAACCTTTCACTCAATTTCAGGAAGAATAATCTTGACATATTCGGAGCCTTTGCTTTTGACCATTCAAGACGATATCAACAGCAGAAAAATGTCACCAGAATAAATACTGGGCATAATCTGTATGATCTGAATTCTGACATTATCATATTGCCTGTCAGCACAACTTATAATGCCAATTTAGGTCTCAACGGGCAAATTAACCCTAAGAATGTATTGGGAGTAAAATATGAATTTCGAGGTACACCTTACAATCATTCAGACTGGACCACAAATGAAACAATCGAATTAAATGGTATCCTTGATGATAAAATAGATTACTATACATACTGGAAAAGAAAGAATATGCCGACAAATATATTGAATATGTATTATATAGGCGAATATGGAGATTGGACGCTTACTGTAAATAACGACTATTATTCAAGTCGCAATAAAGCTGAACAGGAAATAGATGAAATCAGTTTATCGGAAGGAGAATCGACAATAAGCAGCCTGAATCACATCAACAGTTCAATGTTTGCCTCCAAATCCGTCCTGGAATACGACTTTGGTAAAAATACACTTGAGACCGGTTATGAGTACACTTATGCAAACAGAACTGACCGATATGATAACTATAATGATTTTCTGCCGGATGCGGATGACAATATCAAGGAACATAATATTGCTGGTTTCATAAGTGCCACTTTCCCCATAGGAATCTATGAACTTTCAGGGGGATTAAGATATGAGCATACTATATCCGATTACTATGAGAATGGGCTCTTAATATCAGAGCAAAGCCGAAAATATGACCGTCTGTTTCCCAATATAGATTTTACGCTCCCTATTAAAAAAGCTAAGTTTACTCTATCATATACAGCCAAGACAAAGCGTCCGCTGTATAGTCAATTGAGCTGCAATATACAATATGACGATCGCTTTACCTATGAAACAGGAAATCCTCTATTGAAACCGGAAATGAATCACGATGTTTCATTGGCCGGTATTTACAAATGGGGTTTCTTTTCAGCAAGCTATCAATATGTAAAAGATGCTATAGTCGGGATTGTTGAAGCATATAAGGAAGGAGAACCTGTAAATCTGATGACTTATATGAATTATGATCATATCTCAAAATATACAGCGATGGTATCTCTATCCCCTAAAATCTCAATTTGGTCACCTCGTCTCCAATTTAATCTGATGGGACAAGACCTTAAAATACCATTTATGGGGACAGAACTGCGAATGAACAATCCATTATTGTTTATCAATTTCTACAACAGCATATCTGTCGGAAAAGGTTTCACTATTACAGGTGATATGCTATATCATACATCGGGAGATATGGATGTGGTTACACTAAAACCGTCTTGGCAAATAAATTTGGGTGTAACCAAAACGATTGGGAACTGGTTCTTCCAACTTAGTGCAACAGATATATTCAAAACTGCCCGTAATTCAATGATTACCTATGGAACTCAAATGAAACTTGACAAATGGAACTATAGTGATTCACAGGCTGTTCGGCTCACCATACGTTATGCATTTAACTCTACGATGAGCAAATATAAAGGAAGGGGTGCCGGTCAAAGTGAAAAGAATCGTTTATAAGATTCAGATTAAGAGAATTACCGTTATGTCCAAAATCCGATTTTCGTGCCGTGGTCCTCCAGAGAGGATATCGGATTCTGTGATTATCCTTCACACCACAAGAATACCCATCATATCCTACATCATTTCATGATATAGGATGACTTTGGTCATATTCCCATTATTTATAACTGGAATTCAGATGAGTAACGGTTGATACAAGCCGCCAATTTGGACACAATTCCATCACTTACTTTTATTAATATATCCTGATAGTCTTCCTTGATTATAGGAATGAGGGGATATACATTTTTCGAGCAAGTTCTTGTTGACAATTTTTTATTCTGTGCATATTCGTCTGTAAATTAGACAATCGTTTTCGTGTCAAGCCAATATTCAAATGAATCAGAGCAAGTTTAATGAAACTCATTTAAACTGTTTGTACCGCAATAGTTATGAGAACGTTTGTTATACCATGACCAAATGCCCGTTCCTGATGACACGAGTTGCCACACTGTCATGAGCAGGAAATGCCTTTCCCCAAATTTTTCCATCAAGGACATACGAAAAGACAAGACTATAGGCATTCATTTCCAAATTACTCATCTTCAAGTTCTTAATAAATACAGACCAGTCGTTTTCCGTTTGCTTAAAAGCGGTTTGCGAAATGGGACGAGTCAAAGTGCGAATAGATTCGGAGGTATTCGTTCTATCTAGAAAATAATTTTAAGATATTTCTTGTTCGTGTCCTCTGTCAGTACTACAATATTAAGGCTGTTTTTTGTATATCTACACATAGATTGGCAATCTTACCAGTAATTCTTCTGTATGAATATCAGACTTTCCGCTTTTCTGTTCCTCGTATGCCTTGCTCAGTCTATCTAATATGTCATAGAATAAATTCTTCAGCTGAATAAACTGTCTGTCCCCACTACTAATATTTATACGATTCAAAAAATGTAAATTATTTCATAAGCAATAATATAATTTATATTCATAAATATTCTTTTCAAATCATTTTATTCTTTATACAACTCTACAATTATTAGAAAAGATATATAATTAATAACGAGAATATAAAGTTTTAGTAATAGGCATACCTACTGTGAAACCTATCCCTGCATACTTGTTTCCTCTAAACGCTACAGCTACCCCTATGCTTATAGCATCCATATTGTTATAACAATACTCTATTTCATTAAATATTGGTAATCCTTTAACAGCCACTGTCCTAAATCCAATACTTTCAGTATTTAAAGGTTTGTCCAAAAACGGAATAAAGTTTAGTAAAATTCTACCCGTTTTATAACTTGCACCACAACTTACCCATTTATCAGATGTAGAATATTCATAATTTCCTGGCAAAATAAAACGATTCTTATCATCATCAAATGATAAATAGAAAGGATTTACCGGTACATGATGAAAATCAGGGAAATATACATTTCTAGAATCCATAAATATTCCAGCATTCACCCAATAATTTAAATTTGACATTACAAAATTGACTTTATGAGATATGCCAAATTCGATCTTATTATAGAGAGAATTCATAGCAGTTTCATTATCTACCTCAAAACCATGAGCATATGATGCAGTGAAGGTTGGATAGTTTGATTTGATATAAACTTTTCGACCATCAATATATCTAAAAAAGCAAGCAGGAGTATATTTAAGAATCCCAGAAAAATGTAACATTGAGTTGTCTGGCATACTTCTATAATTTTCCGATACCAGTATATTAGATTCAAACTGTTTCTTACCAAACTTATTTATTGTATTATTTAAAACAGAACGAATCGTATATTCTACTTCAACAGTAAAATTAAGTCCGTTTGCAATATCTATTGAGTTATCGAAATGAATAAATTTATTATCATAGAATTTTGCATAATTGTCACCAAACATAAATGTAGAAAGCATATTCAAATATCTTCTGTATCCTCGTGTCCCATTGTAATCTGCTGTTTCACGTCCAACAGAAACAGACATCCTGCCGTTTATAGCAGGAGCATAATCAAACTTGAATTCTGAGCCAAAGTTGACACTCTTCCTATGAGTCAGATAATATCCCCAAGGGCGCAGTGAAACCCCTCTATTATTACCAAATTTCGCACCCAATTCAATATCCACTCCAATATTAAATCCGTCAACCGCATTGATGTCATACAATATTTTATCCAGCCCTGGACTTTTTATCCATAATTTTCCATTTCTATTATAGAATTTGTGTCCAATTAATAATTCAAAAGCCGAAATCTTCTTAACTGAATCTTTCTGCATTTTTCTTTCTTCAAATTTTTTGTAGCTCAACGCTTCTTCGTCAGTGAGTGGAGCAAGACGGACTGAAGCCCAATAAAAAGAATCTCGTGTCATAGCTCCATCAAGCACATTACGTTTACGCACAGCTCTCAAATCAAGATTATATCGTTCAGCTCCTTTCAACGTATCTGTAATTTGTAGTTTCGACAACTTATCATTCAGTTTAAATACCTTTATTGCTTTTTGAGTAGTTAATTCGCCATCAGCCATTATTTCTGCAATTTTATTCTCAATTTTCTCTGCACGCTCTTTCTTTTTATCGTTCGTAATAGTATTACTTACTTCAACAATAGAGTTGCTATTTTTTAAATCAACTTCAGTAACATCTATATCCGAATAGTTTGAACAAGAAAAAAGACCAAACGAAAATTTCATCCCCATTATAGAAGTATTAGCTTTAAGACTTGATGTTGCTGGCAAAAACACTCCATTCCGCATTTCTTTTGCATTTACAATAAGATTTATACTGTACATTGAATTTGAAATATAAAGGTCAGCATCCGACAAACACCATAAATCCTCCACTATATATATATGTCCTGTGAATGTTGTTGAGCTTTTACCTTTTGGTATTATTCTTATCTTGTTTATCATACGTCCTTCGTCATTCATATAATAGCCTTCAAGTTTAAAGTTATAAGTGGAAAACGCATTTCTGCCAAGAGGGGAAATGCCACCTCCAATATAATCGGAATAAAAATCTACATCAGAAGGATTCCAAATCTGAACAGGTATTTCAATAGGGAATGACGACTTAAATGCCTTTATTACTGTATTATAGTTGTCTGGATATTTATAGTTTATATCGTACACGCCTTCCATGACATAAGCAGAGCCACATAGTTTAGCACTATCACGTGCAAAATCATCAGACAGCCTAAACAGTTCAGGAAGCTTCGTTATTCTTCCCGTACCTTTTGCATAATTCGTAACGGAATAAGCAGCAATAAGACGTCTATTCCTTCCAGCACTTGCAAGAACATTACGCATAACACGATAAGCAGCATTATTATCTCCTGTTATAGTAACTTCTTTTAAACGATAAACTTGTTCACGCAGTATTACCGTACAATCATATCCGTCTTCATCAATATTTACATCTATTGTACGAGCCTCGAATCCCAGTGCAGAAATCTCAAATCTATATTTCCCAACCGGTATCTGCACTGAGAATAATCCGTTTCCATCGGCAGTTATACCTATACCAGCTTCACGGCTATATATTGTTGAATATGAAATCGAGGTACTATCTTCAGCAATTATACGACCACTGAAAACCTGTGCTACAGATAATTGAGAAACAAGAACAGTTAACAATAAAAATATTACTCTACGAAACATAATTAAAAAGCTTTTGGTTAAGGATACTTCTTAATATTTAAAAACGGAAATTACTTTGGTAAATATACAAAAAATGAAAAAACAAAAGAATGTCAAATATTAAAAAACATATCTAAATTTTTAGAAGATAGTCCATAAAATATTAAGAGTTTCAACAAACTATTATATTCGTCTTACATATAATAATACTTCTGCTACTTCTCTGGCCTGAAAAAAAGAAAGTTAGTGATAGCTTGTGAAGCACATCGTATTCTGCCGGATATGCACGTAAATCGATAATTAGTTTATCATGGGATGCCAAGAAATTTTCCATATTCTATTCATCTTTTGCAAGTAAGACTGCTGATGTTTATATAACCTACATCGCCTTAAACTTCTTTAAATCCAGATTTAGATGGAATATTTTGTGATGAAAACTTCCTGTTGACAAACTTATTTCCGTCAACAGACGAGATCTTATAATATAAGTTCGCGTACATACTCGACACAGACTTCATTTTTCGCAGTCAACAAAGTGGCATAGGAACCATTTCTCAGAAGTAAACTCCGGTTGGAATGAGGTATGTATGGAGCAAGTTCATTCAGGCGCTTAATTGAACTGATTGAGTTAATGAAAATAATTTCATCGCCGATTTCAAAATTATTGGTCACAAGAGAACAGGTATCTGTCACAAACGACGGTCTTCTGCAAATTTACACATCAGAGGGACAAAGTGCCGTCCGAAAATAGTAATATACCACGAATTGATATGTATGTCACACAATTCGAAAACCATTATGTAATATAAGGAGGAGAAGCCGACCAAACGGGCAAATGCCAATACAATATATTCTGCAAGTACATTATCCCACGAACGTTCTGTGAGATTACGGTTAAGGCGAATAACGATCAACAGTATTTCAGAATTTGACAACACCGAGAAGACGGTATACCACATCATCTTGCGGTATGTTTAAATGTTGTGTTTCTATATATGAAACCATTGACAGGAGTCTGTTTTACATTTCTGTTTCTTTTGGAATCTGAATCTCTGAACTTCATAAAACTATCACTCAGGGATTTGCCTAATAGCGCAAAGAATCTGAAATCCAGTTGTAGTCATTGAAAGTTTCTATATTCCCGTCGTTTTCTTTATCACGTAAGCTAAGAGCCCAATTCTGAGATCCATTTTGAGAAAATGTCATTTCTCATGGAATCGGGAACCTGAAGAACATCATTTAATAAACAGAAATATTCTGCATTTTCATTGATAGAGTAGGAAGAGAAAGGCGGGTGGTGATACTTGGTTTCCCAAAATACATAAAACCTGAACAATTGATCGTATTTGCAAACTGTCAAGTTCTTCCGGAAGTTTTAGTTCGGCATATGCCTACTCTATTGAAAGTAATTCTGTTTCTACACTGCAACTATAAAAAGTCAAGCCTACAAGAATGAGAAAGACCTGAAATAAAATGTAATTCCATTTCATATATATTTTTAATTATTAGTATCACAATATTTGTTTTATAAAAGTTATAGCAGTAATATCTAAAGGTTAAATCGATATTTTATTGACATAAAATATTAACCTAACCAGTCTGTAAAAAATATGATAAAGTCAAGAATTCTATCTATGAATTTATCAAACTTCCTTTTTACACCTTTCCAATATATTTTTTTCATATATAATAACTTCGTATAATGCCTCGATTTTCGAAATCAAAAACTTATTTTTTTCATATAGTCCTAATCTACTTTTACATCTTCCAGCATTAATATTCCTTTTTTCAGAAGTTCTCCAGCTTTTTCAGGATCAACAAAATTATTTTTCAGAATAACAGGATTACTGATAGCAAATCTCATTTGCTCGATACCTTGTTTTATGAGATAATTATTTTCTATTGATAGTACACCCTGATAATAAGAAAATATAGCCTTATCATCTGGATATATCTTTTTTCCTTCTTCCAGAAGTTTCCATGCCTTTTTGTATTGTCCAAGTTTTGGCAAAACATTTAATGCGTACACTCTTCTCCAATATAGAGTTTCATGCTCTTGTTTCAACTTCTTGTATCCAGCCAAACATCGTTCCAAGTAATAATCTGCCTCTTCTAATAGATCAAGTTTATTCATTAAATCTCCCATTACACCCAAAGCATTAGGGTCAGACTCTTTATTCATAAGAGCATTTTTATAATAGGTGCGTAATTTATCGATAGATTCTTTTTCATCCCTTTGAATAGCTGTCCACAAGAAGGCAGAAATATATGAACCAGAAATGGGAAGTTCCTGGTTATAACAATTTTTATTACTTTCATTTATGTTTGAAAAAATCTCCCAAAGTGAGGTATCTGCTTGTTCTATGATATTATATATGCCGTCTATATTATAATATTTGTCATACAGCCCTGTTAGAGCTTCCATTATACCAGCAGGAATTACAGACATGTGATCTGCTTTGATATTATTTAGTTTTACGTCATAATGCTTTTCATGAAAGGTTTCGTACAAATTCTGTCCAAAAGATCTTCTTTCATCAGTATCATCCATAGCTGTAATTATACGGATACTCGGGCTCTTTGTCTTGTAATTAGCCTCAAAATGCGGGATTTTCCTCATTACTTCAGGCGAAAACAGGATATATGACTTTATATAATCATTTCCTGTGTCAATATAGTAGTTAAGATAACTTGCTGTATATGAATGTCCTATCAAGGTATTAAAACCTGATGTCGGAAGGATTTTATTTATTTCTCTCGCCAAATCTGTATTAATATAGTTGTAAAATAGCTCTCCGCTTGAATCAAGGCTATTGTTAGTAAGGTTATATCCGACATCATTTCGATTTCCAGGAGTTGAATAGTCGATTGCTACAACTGCTGTTGGAGGTATATAGTCAAAAGTCTGTAAATAAATTGCAGTCGATGCAATCAAATCAAAGGTATAGTCTGCGTCCAAAACAAACAAGATGTTGTACTTTACATTAGGATAAGCAGAAGTAGGCACAGCTATTCTGAACGAACGTGTTTCCTTATAAGTTATTGACTTAAATGAATGTTTTCTAACATTCATTATGTTTTGTGATATGCCAGTGTTGCAAATAAGAGAACACAAAACATATAGAAATATTTTTTCATAACTTTTCTTTTTGAGTAATTCATATCAATGGAATTCTAGCAATTCATAAATTAATAGCACTACAATACTGTGTTTAATTTACAAAAATTTACTGTATACTAAAATGATTTTACCAAAATTTATGTTGTAACAAGAAAAATATATGATAGTAACTTTTGCTGTTCAAAGCGCTTTTACAAAGAATATATCTATAAACATATTTGAAATACCAATTTCCCGTACTAAGGACCTATTAACCATTTTGTGGAATTGGAGCAGTAAGTATTGCTTCCTATGCCTATTTTCATCAAGAAAGTCCTTCATATACCTTATATAGATATCAATTTTGTTAACTCCACTTCTTTACAGCTATACATAGGCCAGAAGCTATTAGTCAGGTCTTGTTCGAGAATCTTTTTCTTAACAGAATCCCCCACTACTAAAGCTTAAAATAACATAAGAAAATTCCGAAAGACTATAGTCAGTAAGATTCTGTTCAAAAAATAATCCTGATTTAAAACAATTAATGAAGAAAACAAGAATATCACACAAATAGAACATTTCAAACGCCCGTTCATTAACTTTATTACAAATACACTTTCGGCAATTACAACCTATTGTTTCTTTAATAAGAAGCCCGCCATTAAAATAAATTTTGTTAATGACAGGCAACTTACTATTTCCTTATTTTATTGAGGGGATACATTAAGTATTCTAAGACCAGCTAGAAAAAAAATTATTCAGTACTTGAACCCATCTAGCTCTTCCTTATTAACTTGCTCTTAAATAACTCTATATTACAAAAACGTTCCTCTCATCCAATGATTTATCAGTAAATAAACAAATCTATCAAAAAACTTAAGATATACAGATAATCAGAATCGAGCCTTTATATTTTCACCTGCCCCAGAACCTTTATATTTACTCTGAGCAGTATTAAAGCGATAGCGGACAGTTATAGAAAATTCTCTTGAATCATAACGATTAGCCTGATAAGCCGTAAGTCTATTCATATATACACGACTAGCGTCTTTCTGCTGATGAAACAAATCATTACCTCTAAGCTCTATATTAAGTGCATCACCAAGGAAACTTTTACTAATAGCAAGATTCAGGATATACATATTCTTCATCATGTAAATATTCTGATAGTTTCCTTTCCCCTGAAATGTAAAATCAAGGTTTATAAGAAAATTTTGGGGAAGAGTAAAGGTATTGTTTAACATTACATTCAGAGCAGGTTTTTTCAATTCTAAATCTGCAAGGTCTGTATGCACATTAACCCATTGTTTGCTTACTCCTGCTCCATACATCGGAGACCAAAAACCTATAGTCGGAGAAGCTCCAATAAATGCATTCAGAGTAGGCATCTTATCAAAATTTATGTAACTGATGGTTGACAGTTCGGGATTTGCTTCAGTTTGTGTGCTCCATGTGAAAATCTCGTCTTTCTTCTGCTGATAACTTAACATAAACTGGAAGTATTTCCACATGGCATTAAGTGATATATCATGAGTAATAGACGGAAGCAAATATGGATTACCTTGCTGAAGTGTAAAGCGATTTATATAAAACACATTATTACTCAGGTCTGCATATGAAGGACGTTGAATTGTAGCTGCATAACTTAGCTGTGCCTGTACCTGTCCAAACTGAGTCGCGAATGAGAGTGTCGGAAAAACATTGTCGAAATTCTTACTCTGTGAATCAATCTTTTGGTAGTCCTCAGAATACTCAAAATCTACATGTTCATATCTTATACCGGCACCAAGCATACCGAATGTCAACTGAACATCGTAGCTGGCAAAAGTCCCGATATAATTTTCACTTATATTACTACGTGAACTAGGTACATAAGATTCATTGCGACTCAGATATTTATTGTCACGGTTCGAATAAGTATATTCAGCACCAAAGGACAGTTGTCCCTTCCATATAGGGTAAGTAAAAACAGTTTTACCTGCGTACATCTCGTTTTTTACCTGGTTAAGAGCAGTAATCTGACGATCATCCTGTTCCTGACTCTGCTCGGTAGTATTGTCGGCGGCATTATAATCTGACTTATAGTAATCTGCATTTACATCAATACCAAGTTTGCCAGCAGTACCTGTATAATATAAATTTAACTGATGTCCCAAACTATAATCCCTATTTTCTATACCATTACTACTCCACTGGTCATAAAAGTCATTATTCTTTTCAACCTTACTCAATATGTCTGTATTTACATAAGAAGAAGGATACCCTAACATTTGATAGCGTGCGCCAAAAGAGTGATTGTCATTTATCTGATAGTTGAAACCGAATGTTCCACTCATTTTTTCGGTCTGTCCGTTCATCTGCATGGTGTTATGCTGCTGCCACAAACTGCTGGTATTCGTTTCCTGTTCCACTGAAGATATCTGTTCCGTACGATTCAATCTATAGTCAAACGAACCAAAAAGATCTAATCCAGCATGACGATAATTTACATTAGCCTGTTCAATAAGGTCTGTATTTTCCGACTGATAGTAAGAAGAACGGACATCAAAACTGAACCCGTCTCCTTGGTGTTTGATAGTCTTTATACGTATAACTGATTTGACACTGGCATCATATTGTGCTCCGGAGGTTGTCAGAAGCTCCACATGTTTTATATCCGTTGAATTTAATTGCTCCAGTTCTGTATTATCACGAACCAAATGTCCATTAATATATATTAGCGGAGTACCTTTACCGAAAACTACAAATTTATCCTTGTTCTTACTAACTTGAGGTATTCTAGCCAATACATCACTGGCAGAACCAGCCTTACTTAATATGCTATTCTGAACATCTGTTACAAGAACATTACCTTTCATAAAGACAACAGGATGTGTACCTTTTACAATAACCTCCTGTAACGCGTGTACATCAGGAACCATCTGTATATTAGACCCGCTCAGCTCAGATGCATTTTTATAAACTGTTACAAACCCGATTGAAGAAATACGAATCAGCTGCCTCTCTGTAACCTGGTCTAATTTGAATCTACCTTGCATGTCTGTAGTTGTACCTGCAACAAAAGAAGAATCAGGCAAGGACAATATTACAACATTGGCATATGGTAGAGGAAGATTTTTTTCATCTGTTATTTTGCCCATATATGTCGATTGACTATATGTGGCTACAGAAGAAAATAGAAACAAAAATGCTAAAGTCTTTTTTTTCATTTGTTCATGGTTTATCTATTTCTAATAGCGAAAGACATATAATATTCTTTCCAAATCAAATCATTTATTTTTTTAGCTATTGTGTTTTCAGCTTGCAAATGTAAGCTTTTCTATATATTGTTGTTCATTAATATCATTATTTTTAAAAATAAATATAATATTCATAAAAAGAGCAAAAGTAACTGCTGATATAATGCCAACCTTTATAAACAGTCACGACCAAGTATAGAGGTATATAAACAAAATAAAAGGATATTATTATAAAGATAAAGTTGTTTTCGAACATCGAACACAGAAATGAGACATAGAATATATACTATTTTTTAAGAATAAATATAAAGAAAATGTATCATTTTAAAAGACATCAATTTTCCCTTGTTTATTTAGTTTATTACAGAAACACTTTAGAAAATCTCTAAAATATTTATTTGGAAATAGCTTGAGTTAATATATTATTCAGCCAACTACTAACCTGCATTCCCTCATACTGTAAATTAATATAATACAATAACCCCCAATAGGCAAAAACTGCTTGCAAGTTCATCATATACATATCTTCAAATCAGAATTAACAAAATACAAGTGATTAATTATTAAGCATTTACTTTATCATTTATTAAAGGCTTAATATAAAAAATATCATTTCTATATTAAGAATATATTCACCAATTAATTATATTTGTAATTCATTAAATTTCAATAGATATGAAATATCTCTTTATTAGTCTACTTATATTGTGTAATTTTACATCCTGTGAAACTATAGGAAATAAAACTCACTACCTAAATGTAGAAATAAATGGTATCGATTATGATTCTCTTTTTATCTATCGTTTTTCAACTGATAAATATATGAGAGTAAAAATAGCAGGAGAAAAACAAGATAAAGGAAAATGGATATTCTCAATCCCTGATTCTATCTATGGAAATCTTGTAGAATTTGAATTAATTCCACAGACATTTGACTATCTCACAAATACAAGTACTCGAATGATTTTTCAGCAAGAAGTCAATGGTAAATTATGTAATTTACAACAACTAAATTTCAACAATTCTCTGACAACTATTTCGCTTAAATATAAAGAAGAAATAATATATGACAGTGTGGCTATGATTCCTCCCAATGGGAAATTTGTATGGGGTAAAATGAAACAGATATTTTTCATGTTAGAAGAGCCCAAAGATAACGCTGATTTTCTATTGCGCATGGACGATCCTTACTATTCTATGTTTCTAAATAAAGACACGATATATCCTTATTATGTATTTTACAATCAATATCTTACAAAAGCAAAACAAAATCCCGACTCAAGATATTACATATCTAGGCTTTCTTCTTGTCTAAGCTCATATAAAAGAAAAAAAGACGTAAGCCGTATATACAAATGTTTCAACAGCAAACAGAAACAGTCCGTGTTTGGAAAGAAAATTCAAGCTTTTTTGAATGAGCCAGTACCAAATGAAAAACTTGAAAATATACAGACCGGAGAGCAAGAATTAATTATATCAGATTCAACCCGATATACTCTTATTATATTTTCTGCCTCATGGTGCAATCCATGCCATAAACAACTCCCTATTCAAAAACAGATATATGAAAAGCTGAAAGATAAACTAAATATGGTTACCGTTTCTTTGGATAAAAAAGAAGGGATTGATAATTGGAAATCTTTTGTTGAACAAAAAGCTATCCCATGGCGAACCTTAATATGTAAAGATATAAAATATGTCCAAGAGCAATATAAAGTTCCCAACATACCACATTGTAAATTAGTCTATCCAAATCTAAAAGACATAGAAGCATTTGATTTATGGAATGAAAATGATGTAAATAGATTATATGACTATTTTTATGCCGAATAAACTGGTAGTGTAAAATAAACTGCGTCACGCATTATTTCCTATTAGAAAACTCATCGGTCGAGGAACGGGCAACGCTCGTCGGGGCGGGACCATCCGTCCCGACGAGCGTAAAATTACAATAATTTAAACCGGTCTCCAAACTTTATGGCAAGTTGTTGTAAGATTGTAGCCCAATTGGCAAGTGGCATAGTCCATATGCTGTTCAATAATTCTTATATTGTAAAGATAGGCGTAAAGAACAAGATAATATGTTATCTTTAGGTTAATGCCTCACTTATCAAGCATATTCGTATCAATCCACTCCCAACATTTATCCATACCATTCAATCTTTCATCCATGGACATAGATATATGAAAATCGGGACATAAACAATCCTCCTCATTACGGCTCACGTCCGGTCTTTCAAAGAAAGAGTGACTTATGTATCCCTTTGTGCCTGTAAATGGCAGTTCAACAGGCAATACATCACCAAAGCAAGTTGGTTTCTGCGAAGTCGGAGTACCTATAATGGGGAAAAGATGATTATCCTTTATAGTTGTAAGCAAGTAATTTGCACTGCTGAAGGTGTTCTGGCCTTGTATGAATATTACCTTCCCTTCAAAATGGTTCCTTATTTTGGGAAGGAATGGCAAGTTCTCACAATTTTCCATCGGAATAAGTTCTCCAGGTTTGCCTTTACAGCAATCATAGAAATCAGGCATACATTTGAAAAGAAAATCTGATTTTCTGACAAATGTCTTATATTTTGATATACTGTCCGTATCAACCCCAAGATATTGGAGAAGCTGGTCGCCAAGCATACTGTTTCCTCCACCATTATAACGCATATCAACCACCAGTTTCCGTATATGATGCTGCTTTATATCGGTATCCATCTTGTCTATAAATTCGAGAAATGACGGCAGAAAGTTCAGATAATTATCATCAACTTTGATGCCCGTAATCTGACATAATTGCAAATACGACTGCAAATCATACATCGCATTAAATTGAATATAGCATTTATCTTCAATTATCTGATACGAAAACAAATCATCACGCTTCACTGTAACAGGATATGGAGGAAATTTCACTTGATGCCATCCGGAACGATTCTTTGCTTCGGTTTCAAAAAGCAGACTACTTCCATCATGAAAGCTAAGACAAACTCCTTTTGCTGTATCTACTCCTACCTGATGCAGTAATGCCTTACGATTCAGATAAAAACTCCATAGCCCTGCCTTTACTTCATTCTCCGAGGACATTGCTTTACGCATAGCCGACCTGATATCTTTAACGGATATGCCATTTATGGAAACAATCTCTTTTCCCGTGAAATCAGGATATTCTGAATCTATGGCATACAGATAAAAACAACCTTCATAATATCTTATCTCGTATGGATAAATTAATCCATTTTCAGGCATAAAATAAGTATGTGCGTCTTCAAGTATGGCTAACAAAGAATTCAAAGCAAACTGGAAGTACTGCAAGTCCATCACATCCTTCATCTCATGGCATACTTTCTCTGCCAGTCTTTCAAATCTGTTGAATCTATCAGGATTAACTATACTGACAGGATGAAATAAACTTACAAAATACAACAGGTTCATTACCTCATTCTGATATTTATTGTAACTTTTATCAAAGAAGGTTATCGGTATTTTATGAAAAGTATTATTGTCCATCATGATATTATTTTTTTATATATTACTGTTTCCCCTATTTAATATATCCTGCTCTATCTCATCAATTGGTGCCTAAATATATCTTTTCCGAATGGTATGATCATCCAGGAAATCAATCTCATCACACAGTGCGTATAACGCATTGACAAGATGCGATGAGATTATGACAGTCTTCCCTTTGGCATTCAGCTCGCGTATGATTCTCTTAAGTTGAATACATCCATAAAGATCTACCCCATTGAAAGGTTCGTAAAGAATGTACAAGTCATTATCCTGAAGGAGCAGGGATATAAGTGCAAGCTTTTTCTTCATCCCGGTAGAATAATCCGAAGAGAATCTTTCCAGTGGCAGTTGAAAGACTTTATTCAATGAATCTATGGCTTTAGCATCCATCTTTTTCCTTTAGCTTTAATACAGAACTCAAGATACTCTTTACCTGTGATAAGGGAGTAGAAGGAGCTTTCAGCCGGCATATAGCCAACGGCCATCTTGGAGGACTTCCTTATCTCACCTTCATAATCAGTTACTCCCATGATGCAATTGAAGAGTGTAGTTTTCCCAGCTCCGTTTTCTCCCACCAGTCCGTAAATTTTCCCAGATTCGTAAGAAACGGAAAGGTTATCAAGGACTTTTGTTTTACCGTATACCTTGCTCAATTCTTTTATATATATCAGTTCCATATATGTTTATATTTTTTCTTGTTTGAAAGTGTAAGGCCGATATTCAAAGCCGAATAAAGCATCAGTACAACTGGGCTTATAATCGAAACTAAAAACAACGGTAACGGAAATAGCAGCCAGTATATTCCCATTATAGTTTGTGTCTCAAAGGAGAATTTTGCCATGCCCATATTCCACTGGTTTAACAATGCCGAAGAAAACAATACAAGACAGAAAAGTATAGCTTCTGTATCGTGTATCAGCACAAGCATAAGTACAATGAACGGAAACATGGTTATAAAGATATTTCCCAGCCCTGATTTTACCAGTATCAGCTGATACATTCCGAAACTGTTATAGACACAAGGTTCATGCTTCGGTGGCATCACCGTATATGCCTTCAATATTAAGAGCACTTCCAATATCCTTACTGCGTATCTAATCATTTATTCAAGATTTTCTATTTATAGATTGCACGAATAAAATTTCTTTACTAGCAACTCTTCAAATATTTTCTTTCCTGAAAAGTAGAAAAAAATATTTGTAAAATATTATTCCAAATAAAAAAATTAACCGCTACAGTAAAACTTCTACCGAAAGCAATTAATATTTTCTGTCTTTATTCTCTTTATGCATGACATATTAACATCTGATAAAATCAATTCTGCCGTTTCTCTATTAACAATGTAGAATTTTTATCAAAAAAAACACACAATAAATTTGCATCAGTTAGCCAATCAGTAAAATAGGTAAATAACCACAATATTAAGTTCAACAATGTATATCAAATTTAGGCTCTCTCTTTTATAAATGTCAGGAAATAATAAGTCCCAATTTTGAACAAAATAAAAATATTCACTTTTTATCCTTCTTAAAAACAGGCTTTATATATTTCTTGAAAATTTTTCCCACTTCAATGGTAGTCGAATTATTCAGCATATCATACGTTCTACCCGCTGATGGTTTAAGAGTGCGTCCGTAGTCTGTCTGAAGCCTTTTACTGAAATCTGGTCCTTCTTTCATGATGAGTTCAGGAGGACGACCTTCCATTGTCACATCATAAACAGGATCTTCTCCTCGTTTAGTCCAAATAGAATAAGGACACATACGGATATATTTCTTCGGCTTCTTTACCATAAAAGTATCCGTCAGATTTCGAGGTATTCCTTCGTCAAAAGGATTCTTAAACTCCATCCATTTCTTTTCAAGCGGAGCTTCCTGAGGTTTATTATAATCCATGCCGCCCGGAAGGAAATCAAACTGAATGAGTTTTACAGCTTCCTCATTCAGTTTAATTTCCTTATCTTCCTTCTGCTGTCCCATAACAGGCATTACTATCAGCAAAAGGAATTTCAATACCATATATCGCCGGATACAGTTCATTCTGCGTTTTTTATTCACTCATGTTCAATCGTGACATTTCATTTTCAGCCGCACTGCGGTTATTCATTGTACGTTCTGTCCGGAAGCGGTATGTAACAGTAAAGCCAACCTTCCGCGTGTCTTCCTTTCCGATACTGTTCATGATAATATCATTCAGACGGGCTGCACTGCGTATTTTGTTCTTATTGAAAAGGTCATACCCATCGAGCGAAAGCTGAAGCCTGTCATCCAGGAATGATTTTTTCAGACTCAGATTCAGAGACGTGTAACTCTTCGATTCGTACAGCTGATAATAACCTCTGGAACCATAATTAAAATCGGCAGATAACAAGAATCCGGAAGGAAGAGTGAAGCTATTGTTGAAATTCAGTATCATCAAAGGACGACCCGATTTCAGCATACTTCCATCCGGTCCAGGATAATCGAAGAATGTTTTCATACAGGTAAGCGTGAGTGAAGGTATCCACCACTTCACCGGATATTGCAGGTTTATCATACCCGTCAGATTATGCAGTTTGTCAAAATTATCCATGTAGCTGACCGTAACCGCCGAATTTCCCGGCATACTGTAAAATGCCGTTACCAGCGGATTGTGCGTACAGGTATAATTCAGGTTAAAGAACAGGAACTTATAAAACAGCATATAGTTCAAGTCATGAGTCAGAGCCTGTTTCAGGTAAAGATTTCCTCTCTGATAGGTAAACCGGTCTGTATACACGGCATTATCATTCATTACACCAAAAGGAGGACGCTCCGTATGAATGGAGTAAGTAAGAGACTGTTGCAGGCTCTCCGTATTATAACTTAACGAAACAGAAGGCAGAAAATTGTGATATGTCTGGTTCTGACTTTTGCTATCATTGGTTTCTCTCAGATCACTTCGTATGTGTTCGTAACGCAAGCCTGCTCCCAGCGACAGGTTATTCCATGTATAATCGTATGACAGGTAGAGAGAATTCTTCAACTCAGTATTACGAGTACGGCCATTATTCAACGCACGGATATATTCTATATAGTCCGTTCCGCTTGTATGGCTAAAATCATATCCCAAGCTGAAAGTTCCCGCTTTCTCGGTTTCATACGACAAACTAAATTTGGCAGCAAACAAATCCCAGTCTGCTTTACGGTGATAGTCCATAGATGTTTCTGCATCGTCGCTTTCCCATTCACGAATATTCCCCCGGCTACGATCAGTCTTGTGAAGATAATCACCGAATACGTTCATTTTCCAGCCATTCTTCCAATCGTTTATATAATACAGATTAAAATGGTTGCTGACGGACTTGTCGGACACATCACTGAGATTCTTAATAAAAGTAGAAACACCCTTATCCGGTATCATGGAAAGAGTTTCATTTGAGGATGTATTACCTTCGCTGTATTTGCCTTCATATTTCAATCCAACCTCCGATTCTGGTGAAAAATGATAAGAAACACCACCCGTATAAGCATGGCTTTCGTTAAAAATCTGCTTTTGACTCAAATTAGTAAGATTCCAGATAGTATCACTTTGAGTCTGCTGATAAATATCAAGATCCGAATCCTTCTTTCCACGATCATAATTGTAAGAAAAAAAGAAATCCCAGTTTTTATAGTTGTAGCTTCCATTCATCCGGTAATTCTGGCTGAAATGATTGCCCTGCAACAGATTACCGCTGACATTAAAAGCAAGTCCTTCTCCCAGACGTTTGGTCTTGATTTCAATTACCGCACGCTGCTCCGAATGATAACGTGTGTCAGGATTCGTCATCAATTTGACAGACTGAATCTGGTCAATAGCCAGATTATTCAGTTCCGTTTGATCTGTAACCTCCCTGCCATTGATATAATACGTAGGTGTACCTTTTCCTATCACTTCAATGGCGTCACCCCGCTGCTGTATACCTGGTATCTTACAAAGCAGATCATTCAGAGTGGTTTGTTTGGCAAGGATAGTGTTCGGCACATCAGCAGTAATTCCATCCCGGTTCAGTTTGAAAGGTTTCCTGTACGCTGTAATCTCCACTCCTTCAAGTTCAGTTTGTGAGAACTCCATCCGAGCTATCGGCAGGGTAATGTCCGCATTAACAAGTATATTCTTATACAGCGTCTCATAGCCCAGATAGGAATAGCGGATAATATAGCTGCCAACATCGAGTGATGTGCTATATATACCGCAAGAGTCTGATACCGCACCTGTTACAAGCGTACTGTCTGACTGATTCAGAAATGCCACATTTACCATCGGCATTACTGCATTTTCTGAATCTATGATTTTTCCTTTGATAGAATGCTGTCCATAAGTAGGTAACAAGATTAGACAGCACATTACACTTAAAAATATCTTTTTCATTAGTCTAGTTTACAATTTTGATTCAAAATAGTAAAAATAAGCGTATTATCGTTCCGAAACGAGAAGAATATACATTTTTCTCACTAATAGTACAGCCAAATAGATAAAAAGATTCAACTATATTGTTCCATATTCAAATCAATATACTGTCCTATAGAACGATTTCTTATTTCATACATACATGATGTGGAATAGACTAGAACAGTTCTGAATTAGAAGACAAAGTGAAAACTCTAAATTTTATTTCATTCTATAGTGTAAATAATTTCCATAATAACTTGACCAACAGTATTCAACGTTTCATTAGAAATGTTATTCATGTTGTCTTGCTGAGTATGCCAGTAGAAACCAAAGCCATGATGAGTTGTTGGATCACAACTTATAATATCAATACAAGGAATATTACGACCTTTCATTACATATAAATGGTCATCTGTTATTGCTCCAATATTTTCATTGATAAAATACTTATCAAAACCTTTATTTTGAGCAGTATTCCAAACTAAATCTACTATATTGCTAGCATTTTGTACAGAATAGAGTTCTTTATAAAATTTCGCATTTTCACTTCCTACCATGTCTAATAGAATACCAAATTCCGCTTTATAATTAGCTACATGAGGATTCTGAGACCAGTATTGAGACCCCAAACAATATGTATCTGCTAATTTACTTTCTATGAAATTAGGAACACCATAGTCTTCGGCATCAAAAAATATAATATCAATACCTATATTAATGTCTTTTAATTTAATCTGGCGTGCTACTTCTAATAAAACGCCTACTCCGCTTGCTCCATCGTCCGCACCATCTATAGGCTTGTTATAATTACGTTCATCTATATCTTGGTCTGAATATGGGCGTGAGTCCCAATGTGCAAATAGTAATATTCTTTTTCTTATCTCAGGATTGAAGACACCAATAATATTTTTAGCCTGCAATTTTTCATTGTTATATGCTTTAAGCAGTACATTCTGTATAAAGACCGTATCACAAAACTGTTGCATTTTGTCTATTAGAAATATACCGCATTTTTTATGAGCTTCTGAATTAGGAACTCTTGGTCCAAAAGCGACCTGCTGACCTATGAAAGCATAAGCACTATCTGCATTAAATACACTTTCTATTTGTCTTTGATTATTAGCATCAAGAACAAGATTCTGGTCTTTTTTCTTTAAATTACAACTGATGAGAAAAAGTAAGCAACAAATAAATATAACTTGATTAAATGAGTTTGATAATATTTTCATATGATTATAATTTGAGTTAGTTTTTTACCTTCCAAAACGAGAAGAATCCACTTCTTTCTTTTCTTTGCTGATGCTGCCGCCAAAACAATAAATTAATTTTACAGAAACACTACGGCTGTATTGTCCCATGTTCAAGTCAATACGCTGTCCTGCATAGCGGTTCCTCACTTTCATGCGCATGGTATCGAAAAGGTCAGAACAATTCAGACTCAGACTTGCCTTATCCTTCAGGAAATTCCATTGCGCTCCTACATTGACTGTAAAGACCGGTTTCGTGTCGCTGATGCCGGAAATCATGCTTGAACGGTACATCGCATCAAAATCAAAACCCAGGTTTGAGCCTACAGAAAAATGATTCTGCATGGCAAGCATACATGCCCATTTTTTGCGGTTGAAAGGAATATCCCAAAAGTTGTCACAACGGTTACGGTCATTGACCACAGTCACATTTACCTGAGAAGACAACCACTCACCGATACTGAACGGAATGTTAGCACTCATACCGAAGGATTGATAATAGTTCCAGTTCTGCGTACGGTACACAAGTGCCAGACGGTCTTTTGCCTGATACATATCCATCGTGAAATAATCGTTGGTACGCTCATAGAACAGTGACAACATGTACTTCTGAAGAAAGAGATAATTGGCATTTACATTATACACATTGGCAGGCCGCAATCCCTCGATGGTCTGAATCTCTTCGTAGGCATTCATGTAAGTGGTACTGGTCTGCATATCCCAATAGGTAGGATAATCCTTTTCTGACGAAACGCCTAACATAAACGTATGTTTCTCCGAAGGCGAATAGGTCAGACTGGCCTGCGGATAGACTGCCCATTTATGATAGCTTCCGATGGAGTAATACTCACCGGTTGCCGAGAGAGAAAGAGACAGACCGCTTTCAAACTCCTTGTCAAAGCCACCATAAAAATTGGTTATTTGCTCATAAAGGCGTGAGGAAGAATTACCCACATCATCCTTTCCTTCAGTCTGATTGAAGAACTGACCGTTCTTATTATCCGTATAATCATAACGGACACCATATTTCAAAGTCCAATCATTGGCAAGACCATGACTTTGGTCGGCATATACGGAGAGCTTGCGTATCTTCTGGTCCGAAGTATAATCAAGCAACTGACGGGTATTGTCGGTAAGTTCACTTTCCAACCGATTCTTGTCATTCATGGTGTAGTCCGTATAATCCACACCAAAATCAAGTCCAAAACCAGAAGAATAACGGGCAAAGACATTGTGCAAACGGCTGTCCTGCAACTTGTCATTATGACTATTCTGAAAGTTTCCGTTTACATCAATCGTACCTTTGCCATTGTCAGAAAGGGCAGCATTATAGCCCACGTTCAACTCGTTATCCTCGTTTATCTGATAGCCATATTCAGCATAGATGTTATGCTTCCAGCCTTTTGTATTGATTTTCTGTATCTGCGTGATGTCATATACTTTTCCGCTATATGTATGTTTGGATGCAAGATCCATTACAGTCATCATATGCGAATAACCAGGATTATAAGATACATTTAACGATGACTTCCCCTTTGTCATCAGGAAGTTTACATTGCCGCTGTAACTACTGAAATACTGGTTGCTATATCTGACCGACAGTTCGCTCTGGATTGTATTGTCGTCTGCCTTTGCCATTACAATATTAATGGCAGCACCTCGTACATGATATTCGGGCGGTGTATTATACATCACTTCTGCTGTCTGTACCTGCGAAGCGGAAGTATTCTTCAGCATCTCAATCAACTGCTCCTGTGTTAGTGTACTTGCCTTTCCGTTTAGGATAACCGTCACGTCTTTTGCTCCCACCAGTGAGAGTTTGCCGTTCCTGTTCTGCACACCCGGCAACTTACAGATAGCCTCGTAGGCATTGTTTACGATATACTTTTCTGAGATTGCTGAAATATCATAATTCAGTTTTCCCTGTTCCACGGTAACGAACGGACGTTCCCCCTCGATTACCACTTCTTCAAGATTATAGTCTTTCGATTCCAGAATAATGGTACCCACATCACGTGCCTGTCCCTTAACCAGCCTGGTCTGATAAAGCAGATGCTGGACGATGAGCTGATAATTCTCCGGATCGGGCTCAAGCACAAACGTACCGTCAGCAGCAGATATGGCTGTACTCAGATATGTTGAATCCGGCAGCTGCATGATGACTGTTGCACCTTCGACGGGCTGTCGGTTGGTATCTATCACTTTTCCTGTTGTCTGACTGAAAGCAGATGTTGGAAGACCGACGCAAATCAGGAATCCTGTTATATTTATTATGTATTTCATTATGTGTATTACAAAAGTATTAAACTATTATTCATTTACCATTCACGTATATTTTCCAAAATTATATGTGCAGATGCATGAAGCCTCTGACAAGTTACCCCGCCGGAGGCATAGTTTATTTATTACAATTACATTTTTGAAAAGTTCTTTCTTCTTTTATAACCTCTTGCTTTATAAGTTTATCATCAATAAAAGTAAAAGCTGTTGTTACAATATACCATGTTCCTTTGTTTAATTCTTCTTTATAGAATAACTTTTCTTTTTCCTGATGATCTTGTGTATAAGAAATTTCCTTATTAAAAGGCTTTCCATATCTTTTTATGAAAAGATTTTTATCTATTCCCAATTCTATATTTTCAGAGCTGAATTTACTTATTTGATTGGCTGTATAACATGATGTTAGTACGATTGTTGTCAACGTTATTAGAATAATATTTTTTAGTTTCATATTATTTTGGTTTATAGTTCCGTATTCAAATATATTTTCCCGAAAGTATTTTGTTTATCATACTTTAATGCCCGAACCGTGAAGTGTCTACTTCTTTTACCTCCTGTTTTTTATATCCGCCAAAACGGTATGTAAAGTTCAGAGATACTGTACGGGTGTAGAAAGAACTGTTCATATCCAAATACTGACCTTTGAAGCGAACCTTCATATCCGGCATGCTGGAATTAAAGATGTCACTGCAACGTGCCGTAAGCGTACATTTGTCTTTGGCAAAGTTCCACTTCATTCCGGCTGTAAGATTGAATGTGCTTGCTAGATCCAGCGTTCCCTGAATGAAAGGTGTTTGTACGTTCCCTGTCAGCTCAAACGAAAGGTTCTTTCCAACCTTGAAAGTATTATCAAGTGTTCCGACAAATATCCATTTCTTACGATCAAAAGGTATGTCAAAAAATTGGTCACATTTCTGTCGTGCCTGCATACCTACAAGTGTAAGCCTTGCATCATACCAGTTCCCCATACTGAACGGTACAATGATATTGGCTCCTATCATACGCATATAGTTCCAGTTAGTGTTCTTGTATATCAATGCCAACCGGTCGGTTGCCTGATAAGGAGACTGAGCAAAGTAATCGGATGTATGTTTATAGAACAGGCCAGCGATATACTTCTGTTTCAATATATAGTTTCCATTCAAATTATAGTTCGTCATAGGTCTTAAACCAGGCGTTCCCTGAATTTCAGAATATCCATTCAGATAGGTGACTGAAGACTGCATATCCCAGTAACCAGGATATGTCTTGTCTGTTGACAGGGATAGCTGGAAAATATGTTGCGGACTTTTCAGATATGTCAACGAGGCTTGCGGATAGACCGCCCATTTGTGATAATTGCCAATAGTATAATATTCCCCAGTAGCCGAAACAGTGAACGAAGTCCCTGTTGCCCAATTCTTGCTCAGCGAGAAATAGAAATTAGTTGTCTGCTCTTCCAGCTTAGCATCAGTATTTTCAGGTTTTATATTACCTGTCACATTATTATAAGTCTGAAAATCGTAGTTTTTTGTATAGAGATAGGAAACACCGTAACCTATACCCCAATTATTGGGCAGACTATGTTTCTGGTCTGCATAAACAGAGTAACGGTCAATACGCTGGCCGCCGGTCAGGGTATATGCGTTTTCACTATTATCTGTAAGCTGTGTTAACATTGTCTGGTTATTATCAGAAGTGAATCGGGTATAATCACCGCCTAATTCGAGTCCGAAACCGGAACTGTATTGTACAGCTATGTTATGCATCTTATTTTCTGTAAATTTATCGAGAGTGGATTGCTGAAAACTTCCGTCTGCTATACTACGACCGTTTCTGTCGGGAGTAAAACTTCCGGTATAAGCAATATTCAGACGATTCTTTTCATTGATATTGTATTCCAGAGCCGTTCTTACATTATGCATCCAGCTTTTGGTACTTAGTTTCTCATTTTGAGTTATTTCATAAACCTTATCGCCTAATGTATGTCTGGAGAACAAGTCCGTATATTCCATTATTTTGGCATTGTCGGCCCCATACATTACATCCAGAGTTACTTTAGGCGTAGATAATCGGAAATTACCATTCGCACCGCCACTACTGAAATATCTGTTCTGATAGTATGTACTCAACTCTCCCTGAAATGAATAGTCATTTGAGCGTTTCATCACCACATTGATGACAGCTCCACGCACATGAAATTCAGGAGGGGCACTGTATATGACTTCTGCTTTCTCTACACGATCTACCGGTGTATTGCGCAGCAATGTTTCCAACTGATCTGCTGTCATAGTCGTAGGCTTGCCGTTCATCACAATTGTAAGAGAACTTGCTCCTGCAAGAGAAAGAGTCCCGTTACTCTCCTGCACCCCCGGTAGTTTGGATATAGCCTCGTATGCATTGTTTACAGCCCGTTTCTCAGAAAGTACCGAAAGATCATATCCAAGCCGCCCGTCTTCTACTTTAACCAATGGTCTTTCACTCTTAATTACCACTTCCTCCAGATTATAGTCTTTCGGCTCTAGTGTAATGATGCCGACATCATGAGCCCGACCTTTTATTTGTCTGGTCTGATAAAGTAAATGCTGGACAATAAGCTGATAACTCTCCGGCTCCGGTTTAAGCATAAATGTACCGTCGGCCGCAGAGATGGTAGCCTCTAAATAGGTTGAATCCGGTAGTTGTATGACAATGGTAGCACCTTCAACCGGCTGATTGTTAGTATCTACTACTTTTCCTGTTGTCTGACTGAATGCAGATAAAGAAAATCCTACACAAATCACAGACAATATTATTATTCTTCTATTTCTCATATATCAGTAAATCCTTATATTCAAATTATTTATTTCTATTTTTCAAATCAAATAATTCAATTAAGTTCTGTTTCCTCTCCATACTCTATCTCGTATGATTGTGGGTAATATATACCCAATAGCCCATCAAGAATACGCTTCTCACCAGTGATCGGGTGACTTGCATAAATCTTGAACCATATACCGTAATATTTATACCAGCATTTTATTCTACACGTCCTTTGTTTGTTCGGACTTACACTAACGGTTTCTTTTATTTCAAGCATTTCTTCAGGAAGTGGTAGAGTTTGAACGGAAGCAGAGAGAGGCAATGTTACTATTGACAATACAGGGCTACCTTGGGAGATAACAGGAACTGGAACCTTCGGAGCATCTTTACCGAATATCTTCAACTGTTCCTCTGTCAGCACTGTTTCCCATTCATGCTCATTTACAAATGAGTATTCTATCTTAAAGTTTTTATATGGATATACATCGAAAGTAGAGACATGTTCTGTAGGATTTATACAACCGTAAACATCTCTTTTCTGTATCATACTGTCCATAACAATATATGATGATACTGTATATACAATGCTGTCGAGATTATATCTGCTTGATGGCTCTATATCAACAGAAATATGCTTACTGTTGTACTTATTTCCTATATTAAGGTATATTCTCTTTGTCTTATTATCCATATTTTCCGAATTAGACAAGACAAGATGTTTTACATCCTTACGTTCAATAGTAAGTTTTATGTCTGGATGTGAAACTTCCAATTTTACCAGTTCTAAACCATCTGTATGGAGATATGAATCTTTATAAACCAAATTTCCGTCATGCCCATAGATATCCCCATTTATACCGTGGTAAACACCTTCTTCATCTATAAAAAATACTGACTTTACATCCCAATTGGATGATTCAAAACCAATCTCAGAAACAGAATTTTTTTCCGAAAGCCGTACTTCACTGATTGACGGTGCAAAATCGTTGATAAAAACTTCACTGTTGCAGCCATGCAGTATAAATACAGCTATCAGAACTATATGTATTGTTTTCAATAAAGATTTCATGTTCATAGTCAATCTGTTTATTCATTATCTTGCATTGAACCTGTAACCGATACCAAGCATAAGATTGTTGGGGTCCTTGAATCTGTAAAACTGATAACCTGTGTGCAGGAAAAAATTCTTTGTTATGTTTGTCTTTAGTACAAATGTCTGATAGAAAGAATTAGTATCAGAACCTTTGCAGAGAAAGTTCTTACCTATACCTAAGTTGATTGAAAAGATAGGCATTACAATTTCCGCTCTTACAGATATACCCGTAGAAAACTGTTCCCTGAATGAAGGTCTGAAGAATTTAAGGTCTTCCGAAGTTGAAGGTATATCGTCATTAGCAATGTGCTGTCCGATATTAGCACTTTCATCGTATTGTATGTCGAGCGAGAGCCCGGCCCTAAAATACCTACTGAAATTATAAAGAGGATTGAAGTTCAAACCTATGATACCGAATGAACCGGGGACTAAAATCGGATCATGATTTTCAGGGAAGACACCTTTTTTTCTCGTAGCTCCATAGACAATCAGGTCGTAAGTTATATATCTGTCAAATATCGGAGTGAACTGTTTGCACAATTTCTCTTGTCCATTATTTCCACCTCCGAAACTTCTTGTGATACCGACTGATGCGCCTATGGCATTTACCCCGGCATTAGGATAACTGGTGTTACCATTTGAGTAATGTGTAACATCTATGCCGGCTTTCAAGTTAGTGTTTGCCGCTATCTGCCAGTTAAGAAAAAATCCCAAGTTTATATACGCATTGATTTTAGAACCTACAACCATATTATTGGGATTGTTTTTTTCATCGAATTTCTTCCAACCGAATGATGCGCCAAAATTCCATTCATAATCGAATGAGAGTCTTGGGGTAACCGTTGCTATCCTGGAAGTCTGAAATACATATACGGCAATAGGGTTGCCTATCTCTTCAGTATTGAAAAACGTATTATAACCAATGCCAATACCTTGTATGGCATGAGGGTACAACCTGCCCAGCTCAGAATCCGGAGAGAACTTAAAGCCATATTTAATGTGTCCGGCAAAACTAGAGTTATTATTTTTTCCTGCGTTGTTGTTTCCTTTAAAAAACTCATGCGTAGGGAATAAATATGAAGGTCTGATATCAAGACCTATAATATGTTCGGGACCTTTTCTCCTTGTAACTTCTACATTTTCTGTGCTTGTTGAGTCGTTATAGTTCAGAGCACATACTATTTGTGTAAAAGCAAAAGATAACAGGAGTATGCATATATTCCTCATTTACAAAAACGTCTTAATACTGTTGTATCACAGCATGATTATTCGTTTATCAGTTCCATAAGTTTCTTTTTCAGTAAAGTATTATGGAGCTGGTTTGCCAAAATCTCACCATTACTATTAATCAGAATACCATGCGGTATGCCGGAGAAAGGGAAATTCTCCTTTACCTTTTCCCCTTCCGTTGTGTCAATAAGGGATGTAAACTTAATCTGATGTTTCTTCATGGTCGACCGAAAATCTTCCATGTTCTTGTCTATCGAAATCAGGAGGATATTCAATCCTTTATCCTTATACTGGCTATATGTCTTTTCAAGTTCCGGAAATTCTGCAATGCAGGGAGCACAGCCTGAAGACCATAAGTCTATATACAGATACCCGTTTTTAGGAATAAACGAAGAAAGTTTTCTTTTTACTCCATTGGCATCAGGAAATTCCACATCCTTTATCTTTGTACCAATCTTTGCGTCCAGTTCCTTCTGTTTCCTGTCCATATCCAGACGAAGCTCATAATACCATTGTACTTTCTTGTCAGCTTTCACTTCTTCAGGTAAAGTTGGATAAGTTTCAAGGAAGTTTGGATCATACACTGAGCCGATTTCATTGATAAATGTTGTCTTGCCTACGATATTGTGTATATTGTCAAGCTGGAATTTAACTTTATATTCAGTAAACACCTGCAGCAATGAATCAAACACAGAAGTGTCCGGATTATCTTTTCCCTCGATACTTCTGTGGTATTCCACCTCTCCTAACTTCTCTATTCTACGTGTTTCAGTAAGATAGGTGTTATACAGATCGTTCATAGGTGTACCCGATACATGATAAGTGGAATCAAATGCAATATTCACTTTTCCTTTTTCAGCAAAGAACATCCCTCTTGAGGGATTAAGTGTATCATTGACAAATATATAATAAGCCATATCTGGATTGGCTTCAACAGTAAAATTGAATCTACCGTGAATCAAAGAGTCATTTCCCAGAGTGATGACCGAATCATTCTGAAGATAGTATAATTTTATTGGCGTTCCATCGGTGCAATTGCCACAAATACCATTGATATAAATCGTATCACGGTTTTCACAACTTATACAGAATAGACCTAGGAAGAAAGCTAAACATTTATATATTAATCTCATAGGAATTGTTTTTGTTAAAAAGCTCTCAAAAATATGTATTATAAGTGAGAAATTTGTTTTTTATATAATAATTGACTAAAATATAGATGAATTACGTCAAAACGCCTTGGAGATTGTAAAATAATTGATTAATAACAACCCGTTGGCATAATAAGTCAAATTTAATATATTTTTTCCAGCGAGTTTAGAATTCAGCTTTAAATAACCATAAAAAATTAGATAACAACCTTTAGTTTAATTCAATATGGTTCGGCAAGCCAATAGCCCAGTTTAGCGTTATATCGTTTTACATCTGCACCTTTGATAAAACTGATATTCCATGCTGTTTCGTAATTAATCTCGATGCTATAATTTCTCTACTTGTTTTCCCTTTAACAAGACCAATAAATTACTCAATATTCTTTTCCGCATAGGGATAAGGAAGGGGGGGGGCCGGCAGTTGTCCCAAATCTTTATTACTCAAATGTTTTGCTAATGCTGATATATCCGTTTTAGTCCAGACTCGTAATTCAAATAATTTCATATTTAATTTTGATCATTTATAATTCAATAACTTACGCATTACAAAACTAGTCAGTTCCAACCTATTCGCCTTGTACTTCTGTATTTTGACAACTTCGTATCCCTTCTTTTCAAAAAATGATCTGGCGGTCAAACTAACTTCAGATGTAATATATATAACTCCATACTTTTCTGCAATCCGTTCAACTTCTGAAAGTAGCAACGTCGCAATACCTTTACGTTGAAAATCCTTATGCACAAACATTGAATACAAATGTCCCCCCTTATTCATTGAGGCAAAACCGACTAAAACATTCTGTTTATCAAATGCTCCAACATATTGATTGTTGAGCAGAAGTTCTTTCCACCGTTCAGTTTTTTCCCAACAAGAAGTCCAATCTTTCACCTCTTTTTCAGTATAATCTCTAGCATTTACATTTAATACGGTATCACGAAACAAATCCCTCATTTAAAATATATCCTTGTCTTCTAATATCCGAATTTGATAATTCGGTTTTAGGAATCGAATCACCCTACATGGATTCCCAACTGCCACACAATTTGTCGGAATAGATTTTGTCACAACGCTTCCGGCACCTATTACACTTCCTGCCCCTATAGTTATACCTGCAAGAATTAGACTTCCACCGCCAATCCATACATTGTCCTCTACAGTAATCGGAAGAGCCCTTGTACGAAAAAAAAGTTCACCAGAACTTTCATTCTAATTTTCAATGAATCTTTCGCTATAGTTTATCGGATGTGTAGCTGTATAGAACTGCACATTAGGAGCTATCAAAACCTGATTTCCGATATAAATATGATTCTCATCCATCATAGTACAGTTGTCATTAATGACAGACTTATCACCAATAAAAATATGCTTTCCACATTGACAAGTAAAGTTGCTACCGATACGGGAATATTTACCTATTCCACCAAACATGTTAGACAGTACATTTTCCCTCTCTTTAACAGGAGTCTTTATGTCATTGATTATTAACAGTGCCTCTTTAGTCTTTATAATTATATCCAAAAGCTCCTTATCTAACCGGTTACAAAGTTGTCCAGCCAAAAAACGCTGATAATTCCTCTTTTCCTCCATACTTTTATTTATCATATGTTACATATTAAACAATAGAATCAATACTAATAGCACTAGTCAAACATCTCATTTTATTATTATTTGTAAGCCTATTGATCCAATCCACAAATCCTCCACCTACAACTTCTTTCCTAATTGAACCATCAACAATATATATTTTAAAATTTAATCCTTTATAGTAATTATTTTCTAAATCACTTGTATTTATAATTTCGATATTGGGATATAAATTATTTATGAAAGTATTAATTCTTAAAAAAAAGCCATCTGAATCTTTATAACCTTTTCTTTTACTTAACTCAATGCTTATTTTTTTATGAAGAATATTTTGGAGAAATTCAATATAAAAACTTATATGAAATTTCAGCAGTTCTTTCTCACATAAATATGAGCCTCCATCTTTACCGGTAGAAACAATACAAAAAACGCCAAAATGAGAAAAGAAACTTTGTTCTTTATACATTTGTGTTCGTAAACATCTAGAAGATGTACATAAATTATAAGTATAATCTTCTTTACATATATTATTAATTTTATCAGCAATAAGAAGACAAAGCATATTAGTCGGATCTGAAAGAACTTCAGTATTTCTTAAAGAAGTTAAGATATTATTTTGACTTACACATTTAGACAAACTTCCTGTACCGAATGGAGCGACTGGAGACAATAATATTTGACATATATTAAAATTTTCTGCTAATTCAAATAATTTTACTTCAGTTTTATGATAGTCTAAACAATTAATTTCACTCGGCAAAGAAAAACGATTAGATTTAAAATTTTTATTCAAAGAGGATGGATTAAGTAACTCACTTTTTCTTTTGAAAACTTCCAATAAAAGAGTGTTCAAATCAGCCATTGGATAAGAACTCAGCTTTTCAACAATATCTTCTATATCCAAATCAGAAGATATTCTTCTTAATATATCGTTTATATTCATATAGTTGCCTGTTATTTTATAATAAGATCACTTGAGCCAATATAAGCAAATAAATATTTCATTGAGAATTAAAAACATAGTCAATAAAAGTATTATATTTATAAAACGGTATAACTTTAAAATAATTATCACCGTACTCTCAGAATCTAAAGTTACAGAGATTTATCTTATGTTAAATGATTTTTATAAAGAAATTATAAATGCCGTTTCCAATACCTCTAAAGAAAGCTACACATCTGATTATTTCCTTTCATAATCTTCTTCATTTTTAAAGTTTATAAAGATAAAAGCATAAGTCAGAATAATATAGTTAAATATTCTTTATTCCTCTCATTTTAGGTAAAAAAACAATTAAACATTTAAAGTAGTTAATTTACAACTATCAAGAGCTTTTTGCAGTAGTTTATCTATATTTAAATTAATCCCTCTGTTTGTTTGCAAGCATTCAATTCAACCTACTCCTATTCCATTTTCTATTATTGCTATGAAGACAATTGATAAGTAAAATGATATACCTCCTTTCATCATTTACACTAAAACTTATTTCTAGTCAGTATAGAAGGTTCAAAAACTACAGGAAAAACAAATTTTACATTCCGATTCTTCCCAGCCAGCCTGCCCGGTTTCCATTTCGGCATCAGACTAATGATGCGCAGGGCTTCTTTATCCAACGTCGGATTTGTGCTCTGCAGCACTACAGGGTTTGTGGCATTCCCCTTCTTATCTACTACTATTTGGATGATAACACGCTCCCTCTTTTCAGCCTTGTCATGCCGCAGATTTTTCTGGATGAACTCCATTAAAACAGGCATGCCACCGGGAAACTCCGGCATCTCCTCCACTACCTGATAAACTGTTTGCTCATCTTCCTTTGGAGCCTCCACATAATTTCCATCAATCATTTTCGGTATCGGAGTTTTTTCAGCCCGTTTGGCTTTCTCATAATTGTCCGTCAGACGAAATTCTGCCATCATCCGGATATTTTCTCTTGATTCCCCAAACACGTCATAAAAGAAACGGTAATGTCCCGATGCATTACCATTGATTTTTGGATACAGTCTCGCTACAAACTGACGTGACGAACCAGGAGCAACACTATATGCAATATCCACTGCAACAGTATTGATAGGAAGTTCATACCACTGCCCATCTTTCCCCTCATAAGTGATGAAATAATGCTCTCCACAAATTATGTGTTGTCCGCTTCCATTCAAGAGAATGAATGAGGCAGTGGAAGCTGTATCTGCATAAACAGTATACTCCGGATATAAAGATATACCATGTGCTTTGGACACCCCGGTGGCATTATTCCGAACGGGTTCTTCCGGACCAGAGAAACGAATGGCAGGCGAATCCATCAGCAACCTGCGAAACTCCGCACGGGCTTCCGGAGTGTTACGGATAAAGGTCACTTCAATGAAATGGAGGGTACTTCCCCAACCCACCATATTAGTTTTCAATCTTCCTCTTGGCAAAGCCTTATACCGTCTGTTTAGTTCATCCAATAAATCTTTAAGCTGCTTTTTAGAAAAAGTACTGTCGCTCATCATTTCGATACGGAAAGCCTTGCTTCCTGATACATCCTCCAGTATCTTCCGTGCCCGCAGCGTATCACCTCGCACCTGAAGAACCAGCGTATTTCCATCAAAATAATGTCCCTCTAGAAAATAAGGGCAACGGATGCTCCCAATAAAATCTCCGGTCACATTTGGATTGTCACCGTATGCCTTATTTAAGGCTTCGATAATTTTCAAACCTTCGCTTTGATTAGAAAAAGGTACATAAGGTACACCTTCTGAGGTTTCTACTTTCTTTTGTTCTGCATTACCGATGCAACTGACTGCCAAAAGCATACCAATTATCCAAATGCAATAAAATCTTACTGCTTTCATTTCATTAAGGCTTTTCGATTATAATAATTATTTTTATTTACCTACCACTTTACTTTCCGATAAACAGAACGTATAATTCCGGTCGTATCGCCAGACATCAAAAAAGAAACGATATCGGCCCGGTAAGTTCCTATACAAATCAGCATAGAGATACTGTTTATCTCCATGCTGAAGCACATATTCCACCTCAAAAACGACAGGGCGTTTCGAAATCTCCCTCCATATACCCGTTTCATCTTCATACGTATAACGATAATCCAAACCGTAACTGATATCCATGCCACTTTGGTTGGACAATACAAAGACAATCTGTTTCTGTCGGACAGAATAGACAGGGGATTCAGGATGTAAGGAGATTCCCAATGTATCGTTGAGCCCCACAGTATTGTCTACAGCTTCTACAGGAAGTATTTTCTGCTGTCTGTCCGACTTTTTACAGCTACAACCAGCCAGACCTAAAATCAGGCATCCGCACAACAATATGAACCCTTCCGCTTTCATGATTCTCTATCCATTCAAAACTTATTCAATCTGTAATTTCAAACCGTACTTGCATAGAGTAATGCTTTTTTATCGTGCGGAAACCATCGAACGAAGCGGCATCAGAGGCACGGACATTACTCTGTGCACTGAAAAGTGAGGACATGCCTGCATTGCCATCCTCCACAATACGAATTACCTCCCCTAATTTCTTTCCCAGCACCTCCACCAGATAGGCAGCTTTCCGTTGTGCAGCTTTCAGGGCCTCCATTTTCCCTTTCTGATGATAAACCAACATATCCTTGTTTTCCAGTTCTCCGATACGCATGGTATTCACTCCCTTGGTATCAATACGCTTCACGATTTCATCTATCTGTCTGAAATCGGTCAGTGTGATATCGCATTTTGGGGAACCAGGAAATCCTGTCCCTGTCTACGCCAATAGTCCCCCACCTCTTGTGTACGGACCACTTCTTTCGGAATGCCCATATCGGCCAGTACTTTCCTCAACTGCTGCTCTATCTGCCCTAAAGGTACTTTTGTACGATATTCTTCCGGCTTGGACTTACCGTCGAACTCCTCTTCAAAATACTCCCGGATTTCTATGAGATAATGAATCTTATCCGGCACAATTTCTATTTCTGAAGTGCCCATCACCTCAATATAACGGTCATTCACTTCCTGGGCTTGCAACATATATGCTGCAAACCAAGCCAATACCCCTAACAATAATTTTGTTCTCATAACATAATATTTTTCCGTGAAACAATTTTCCGTTATTCATCTATCCAGAACTCGGCACTTACTGTAATTTCTTCCCTTCCGTCATGAAATGATTGAATAATCCGATATTTTCCGGGTGTAATTCTATAGCAACTGACAGGATAACTAAAACAATAATAATCAGGAGCAAAGTTTAACTGCATACCTACATCTCCAAAGCCATACATTCCATTCATCTTTGCACCCATCCACGAGCCATTTTCCCATTTCTGCAATGTCCAGTCACCACCAAAAATCAGCGACTGACGCTTAGGATTCAATAGGATAGCATACACATTCTTCGTATCAAGCGGATAATGGTTCTGTATCATATTCATCCGCACAGTAGTCCCCAGCGTATCACAGTTCAGGCATTGTGCATCGGCAGGCCCAATCTGCATAACCTGTTTTTTTGATGCCGTACGATTGCATCCCAGTCCGCATATTGCCATCATCGCCACGAAATAAATATACCAGCTTTTCATACTCCACACATTTTTTATTTAACCTCAAAACTGTCTGTCAAAAGAATGTGTTCATCACCTCTACTAAATGATTTCTGAACACGATATTTCCCTTTTGGAATGTAATATTCATTCAGTTTATAACGGAAGCAATACAGCAAAGGAGCCTTCTCTATCATAAACGCATCACTATTCCATACAATCGTATAGGAGGTATCCCTTTGCTCCGGCGGACACCATTTATCATTTTTCCACAAATAGAAACGCATATCCCGTCCGAACTCCAACGGAATGTCCGTCGGATTGCTTACAAATACATTAATCACGGGCACATTTTCTGTATATACTTCATATTCTGTCCACAGACGGGTTTCTCCGTTATATGCTTCAGGTAAATCTTTTGTATACCAAAGTTGACACTGACGTAACTCGTATGTTACTGTATCTTGAAATGAAGCACAAGTATCAGCAACAACAATGGATGTCATACTGTCTGCACCTCCGATAACAGCTGCAGAGGTAGCCTCCTGTCCAGGCTTATTTACACAGGCCGACAATAAAATCAATATGACACATGCAATCTCTTTTCTCATATTCACTCCATTTGAATTAAAACAATTATTCCCTTTATTTATTTCATCAATACCAGTCTATCAATGATGATAACCTGTACATCAGTTTCCGGATTAACAGTCATTCCGACAAACCGTATAGAAACATAACAGAACCAACACTAATTCTGCCAGATATTTCTCCGTAAGATATTTCCATAATATAATGTAATGTGGAGAGCATTACATCCTACATACATTGCCTTTTCATCTACACAAGTGCATTCATTATTATTCACAGTATGGTATATACACGTTACTTACAAAAGTATAAAATGCTGGTATACAATACAAATGATCTATCAAATAAAAGAACGTTAGATCTCACGAGAAGAAACTTTTTGATAAGAATCCCGAAACACTAATATGATTTAAACTTTATAAGTTATAGCTAATATAAGTTATTATAATAGTTATATATCTCATAAAGACCTTTTTTTCGTGAGAATCTCCATAGTAAGATCGCTTATTTTTTCAGAGAAAGAATTAAATAACATTTTCAACTCAGAAATATTCTGATAATATCTTAATCCAGAATAAATGTCCCAATTAAACTTCTTGAATCTAAATATTTTTTATCTCATCAATATAATACTGCAAAAATTATCATTTAACTTTTACTTCCGTTCATAAAATCTACCAAAACATTTACAAACAGCTATTATTAAAGTCTTAACTAATATATTATCAGATATCACCACATATTTATAAGTTGTAATCTATTTATTCAACAAAGACGGATATATATCTGTACTCTTTGTTACAAATTTACCCGATAAAGATAAAAAATATTTACCAAGCCAATATACTAACCTGAAACATATAAAAAGTATCTTATTCTGATATAACAGCAAACCCTAAATCAGTATAAGTAGAATCAACAGCGATATTCGCATAAAAATTTATTCCACAAATAGTATAGATGTTATTGATTTCATAATCTTGCTTTTATTCGATTCTAAATTCTGCCCCCATAAACCACTTTTGGGAAGAACCACTGAAACCTATTTTCTTGATTACCTTATAAACTCCGGGCTTGTTGTTATTGACAATAGGATGAAGCCAGGCCTTAAAGTGGAACGAACCTCCTTGTGTCAATCCATGCCCAACGTCGTTCCACGCACCACCATCATAGAGAAACACCCAACGATTTCCCTCTTTACGCAAAACATAGTATGACTCTCCAAAAAACAAATCACGTGGATTATTATTGGTCAATTCTACCAATACGACTTCAGCACCCATCGGATAAACAGGCAGCTCAGTTTGCATGGTTACGTGTAAAGTGTCGGAAGACGCAGATCGGGTAAAAGGTACGTTATATCGTATTTTGCCATGACTGACTGCCGAATAACTTATGACTTTTCTTCTGAACATTTCTTGAAAATGGGGGGTATTATTCATTAAGCCCACGTAAATCGTATCATCATTTTGAATCCAGGTTGAATGAATGTTTTGCGCTGTGGTATCGTTAGAGATCATTCTGTTTTTTCTCCAATAATTGTCAATTCGTTCACGAAGCCTTTTGACTCCTTTCTTATCAACCAACTCAAATTCCGCATAAGCGACTTTTGTTCTTCTATTGAAAGCCTTGTAAAGACGGTATTTACCCGGACGATTAGGGACTTCGGAAGTGTAGAGCTCAATCATCTGCTCATGGGTTGGGTTTTCTGGTGAAAATATCCACAAGATATCGTTGATGATAGGATTAGTTGGCAAAGTTTCCCAAACATTCTGTTTCGTATTGAAATAAGCAAGACTGTAACTTTCTCCACAATCATATTCATAATGGGAGAGATTGGTAATGGTTACTTTTATTTTCGTTGTTGATAAGGGGTAATAATCATATTCAGTCCGCATGGAAAGAGAATCAGGGTTGATAGTTTGCCCCGTAGGAATATCACGGGGAATTGGCTCAAGTTTATATGTCATGCTCCCCGAAAGTTGTTTCTGTTTCTCGGATTCTTTTATCGTAACTTCCTGTTGATTGTTCGATAAAAGTTCTAAGGTATCATTCCTTTCGACTACATTGTTTATGGATGCTTCTGAAGCACCCTCTTCTTTCTGTTTTGACTTGCTTGTACAACCCACTATGAAAATACAAGTTAGAAATACAATCATCGTTTTCATGACATTAACGATTAAAGAGTGAAACAGTACGATTACAAAAGTACATAAAATCCGTGATATAGCATTTTACACCACGGACTTTATTTTTGATTTACAGGTTAATACATCAATAGGATTATCTTCTCATTGAGAAGCCCCTCTTTTGCTGATAGTCGTAATGCCCATCAACCACATTGCCGACCTCTCGCTGGGCTTTGACCTGCTCACGGCTATCTAAGTTCCCTTTTTGCTTGGCAGAGAAGTACAGGAAATCCCTGCCGCCTGATGTGATTGTCTGTCATTTCCGAACAAATTAAGGGTACTCTTGATGTCAGATACCTGTTCCGTATCAAAACGAGGCTTGCAATAATCCTTTGCCAAACGAATGATGCTGTTTACTGCTTTGCAGAAGATGTCGCTCGTTTTAAGCAGCAGGAAACTGAAACTGCCGATAATCTGATTCTGCCACACAATCCGATTTTTGAGTCTGGTGGCTTCATGGGTATGTTCCGTCTCCTTGCGGTCCAGTTCGGCCCGATGTTTAGTCTCCAGTTGCATCAGTTCACGGCTATGGTCATTCTGCATGGTCTGGATTTTATCCTGTAACCGTTTGATGGTTTCCTCGTACGTGGAAATCTCACAGCGCAAATCCTCTATTTCATTTTTCAGGACTTTCGATTTTTCGGTAGCCCAGCCGACAGCAGCGTTCAGAAGTTCGTTCCCTTTTTCTTTGTTCAGTCTGGAACGTTTCTCGTTGATAGTCCTGTCAAGGTCTTCACTCTGCCATTCCTTTTCATTTGCCTTTTCCAGTTGATATTCGTGGTATTGCCTTGTGGCATTAAGCCGCTTCATTTCCTCCTTCTGCTTCCCAATGATAAAGTCATTATGTTCCGTTTTTTACGTTGATCCGGAAAAACAACATTGTATCGGAATGATAGGAATAATAAAAAAAGTCCTGAAAACCGGTCAAGTTTTCAGGACTTCTCAATGTTTTGCCTCACGGCCTGGTACACCCTCAGGGATTCGAACCCTGGACCCACTGATTAAGAGTCAGTTGCTCTACCAACTGAGCTAAGAGTGCAT
>OJOE01000170.1_pt1 | contig 46146 bp, 39 predicted proteins | sample 1598191 | NCBI WGS metagenome assembly OJOE01 (sample SAMN03922463, study PRJEB24848) | human gut metagenome | isolation source: stool sample | host: Homo sapiens | place: Germany | collected 2009-11
CAGAAATTGAAAGGACTTCAGAAGATTGTTGCACAGAATAAGAATAGGGAGCGAAGCAGAGAGAAAAATAAGGGCAGAGGACAGAGCTTATAAGCAAGGTCATTGACGGAATTAAAAAGGATTTACAGTCAATTCCGAAAACTCTCAAAGAAAAAACAAAAGGGGTAAATAAGAAACAGCTTGCCCTGAAGTGCGCTCCCTATGTGATTTTCGGATATGTTCTGAATAAGGTTTCATGGCTGTATGGACAGCAGGCAGGTGACAACACATTACAGAAAGTGTTGGACACGATCAATGGGATTGGAGGTGCGTTCCATAATCCCCTTCCGAGTTTCCTGCCAAGAGATTTATTGGTAGGTGTGGGATGCGGGATAGGATTTCGTATGGTAGTTTATTATAAAGCGAAAAATGCAAAGAAATTCCGGCAGGGAGTTGAGTACGGTTCGGCAAGGTGGGGAACTGCCAAGGACATTGAACCGTATGTTGATCCTGTATTTGAGAACAACGTGCTATTAACTGCAACGGAACGGCTTATGATGTCGGGCAGACCAAAGCAGCCGAAGTATGCGAGAAATAAGAATATTCTTGTAATCGGTGGTTCCGGTTCCGGCAAGACCAGATTTTTTGTTAAGCCGAACCTTATGCAGATGCACAGTTCCTACGTTGTGACTGATCCCAAAGGCACAGTCCTCGTGGAATGTGGCAAAATGCTGTCCAAGAATAATTACCGGATCAAGGTGCTGAATACCATTAACTTTGCAAAATCAATGCATTACAATCCTTTCGCTTATATCCGTAGCGAAAAGGATATTTTGAAACTCGTAAACACAATCATTGTAAACACCAAGGGGGAAGGACAGCAAGCCTCTGAGGATTTCTGGGTGAAAGCGGAAAAGCTCTATTATACAGCCCTGATCGCATATATCTGGTACGAAGCACCGGAGGAGGAACAGAATTTTTCCATGCTGATTGATCTGGTAGATGCCAGTGAAGCAAGGGAAGATGATGAGAATTTCAAAAATGCGGTTGATCTGCTGTTTGAGGAGTTGGAACAGGAGAACCCGAACCACTTTGCAGTCAGACAGTATAAAAAATACAAGCTGGCGGCAGGAAAGACAGCAAAATCCATTCTGATTAGCTGTGGTGCAAGGTTAGCACCATTTGATATTAAGGAGCTGCGTGACCTGACTGCTTATGATGAACTGGAGCTTGATACTCTGGGAGAAAAAAAGACAGCATTGTTTGTTATTATCTCGGATACCGATGCAACATTCAATTTTATTGTAAGCATCATGTATTCGCAGTTATTCAATCTGCTCTGTGACAAGGCAGATGATGTATATAACGGTAGATTGCCGATTCACGTCCGATGCTTACTGGACGAGTTTGCGAACATCGGTCAGATTCCACAGTTTGAGAAGCTGATTGCTACCATTCGTAGCAGGGAAATATCAGCTTCTATTATTTTGCAGTCAAAGTCACAGCTAAAGGCTCTGTACCGGGATAACGCTTCCACGATTGAAGGAAACTGCGACACTACCCTGTTTTTGGGAGGAAAAGAGAAAGATACTTTAAAAGATCTGGCAGAAATCCTTGGAAAAGAAACGATTGACCTTTACAATACCTCAGATACAAGAGGTACGAGCCAGTCCTACGGTCTGAATTATCAAAAGACCGGAAAGGAACTGATGAGTCAGGACGAGATTGCGGTCATGGATGGCAGCAAATGTATCATGCAGCTTAGAGGTGTGAGACCATTTTTCTCAGATAAGTTTGATATAACGAAGCATAAGCAGTACCCGCTGTTATCCGATTATGACAAAAAGAATGAATTTGACATTGAAAAATACGTTAAAAACCTTAACAAGCTGCGGTTCAAGCAGAATGATGTGGTCGATGAGGTATGCGATGTCGGAGAAATTGCTGAGTAACTTCTGGTCACAATGTCCAGAAGTGACTTTACAACTAAATATTAGAACTATTGTTATGGGAGTTTTTCTGAAAAATCACAAATCAGAACAGCTCCCTTTTTTATTTTATTTTTCAAGAAAAAGGAGACAAACAAATGGGCTTTTTTACAACATCAGTAACAGGACTTAAAACAGTAGTAACTGCAATCGGAGCAGGTGTAGGCGTGTGGGGAGTTATCAATCTTCTCGAAGGATATGGAAACGATAATCCTGGTGCAAAATCACAGGGCATCAAACAGCTTATGAGTGGCGGTGGCATCATCATTGTGGCACAGACGGTAATTCCACAACTTACCACTCTGTTTTCATAATTCATGGGTGGGATCATTGATAAGATTACTGAATTCATAAAGGAACTGTTGCAGGGGTGGGTTCTGACCAACTTTGAAACCATGTTTACCGATGTTAATGACAAGGTAGGCACGATTGCAGGGGAGGTCAGCAAAACTCCCAGCACTTGGAACTCCGGTATTTTTGACATGATAAAAACCCTGTCCGATAACGTGATGATTCCCATAGCGGGAATGATCATCAGTTTTGTACTCGTCTACGAGCTTATTTCCATGGTTATTGACAAGAATAATCTGCATGACTTCAATACGGCAATTTTTATCCGTTTTTTTATGAAAGCGTGTATTGCAGTCATGCTGTTAAGCAAGACTTTTGACATTGTAATGGCGGTATTTGATGTGGGAAGCCACATCGTCAATTCCGCAGCGGCAGCAATCAGCGGGGAAACCAGTATTGATGTTTCAAGTACGCTGCAAACGATGTTCAATGAGCAGTTTTCGGAGATGAGCATAGGCGAGCTGTTAGGACTGGGGATGGAGACCATGATCGTCAGTTTATGTATGAAAATCATGTCAGTCCTTATCACCGTCATTCTTTATGGGCGAATGATTGAAATATATCTTTATGTATCAGTAGCACCCGTTCCCTGTGCAACCATAACCAACCGGGAATGGGGAACGATAGGAACCAATTATTTTAAGGGACTTTGCGCCCTTGCATTTCAGGGATTTTTTATGATGGTGTGTGTCGCTATCTATGCAGTGCTTGTGGCTGGTGTGGCAGTATCCGACAACCTGCATACGGCACTCTGGTCGGTGGCAGCATATACCGTTATTTTATGCTTTTCACTCTTTAAGACTGGTTCATTATCGAAATCTATCTGGAATGCGCACTAAGGGAGGAACGATATGGCAATATCCGTGCAGGTGCCAAAGGATTTGTCCGGTATCAAGACAAAAGTGGCACTGAACTTGACAAAGAGACAGATCATCTGTTTCAGCGGTGCGGCAGTAGCCGGGATACCCTTGTATTTTTTAACCAAGGGACTGATCGGAACATCAGCCGCATCACTTCTTATGATGGGAGCAATGCTTCCGTTCTTCTTTTTTGCGATGTATGAGAAAAACGGGTTTCCGGCGGAGAAGATTTTGTATTTTATGCTCCGGCAGAAGATACTCACACCGGGCATAAGACCATACCGGTCAGAGAACTTATACAAGCAGTTGGAAGAAAAAGAAAAATTACGAAGGGAGGTTCGTTATCTTGAAGAAAAAGCAAAAGGCAGAACCGGAAAGCCGCAGAAAAAGCAGTTATAAAGGCAATAGCAGGAACAACAGTAAAAGTGGCGGTCTTACCTTTTCAGAAAAAAAGCGTCTTATACAGTTAAAGCATATTTTATCGGGAAAGAGCATTGAGAAAGAAAAGCCGACTACCGCACAAAGGACGATCACTTTTGAAAAGATGTTCCGTGACGGTATCTGTCAGGTCAGCCACCGTTATTATACAAAGATGGTGGAATTTTTTGATATAAACTATGAGCTTCTGGAAGTGGATGACCAGGCGGACATACTGGCACAGTACAGCAAGCTTATCAATTATTTTGATCCGTCTGTGAAGTTTGAACTGGTGCTTTTCAACAGGCAGGTCAACGAGCAGATGCTTACAGAACAGTTTGACATTCCGTGGCAGGAGGATGATTTTAACGACATCCGTGAGGAATACACGGAGATGTTAAAGAAGCAGGCGGCAAAGGGCAACAACGGTATCATCAAATCAAAATATCTGATTTTTGGTGTAGAAAGCAACGGCTACAAGGAAGCCAAGAGCCGCCTTAACAACATTGAAAAAGATGTCATACGGAACTTAAACAACATAGGAACCCTTGCGAGGGGACTGGACGGAAAGGAAAGACTGCGCATCCTGCATGAATATTTTAATCAGGATACGATGGAGCCTTTCCGTTTTTCATTTAAGGATTTGGCAGAATCCGGTAAGTCGGTCAAGGACTATATTGCACCGCCGGGATTTGATTTCCGCTATCCGAACCGCTTTAAGTCGGGGAATATGTATGGCTGTGTGTCCTATCTGGATATTATCGCACCGAAGTTTACGGACGAGCTGATCAAGCATCTTCTGGATATTGATGCTAATCTTACGATTTCCATGCACATGCAGACGGAAGATCCGGTAAAGGCAATCAAGAAGTTAAAAGCGGTTATTTCCAATATCCAGAAAATGAAGATTGAAGAGCAGAAAAAGGCAGTCCGAAGCGGCTATGATATGGATATTCTTCCAACAGACATCGTGACTTATGAAAAGGACACGCTGGAATTTCTCGATGATTTGAATACGAGCAACCAGAAGATGATCAACATGACATTCCTTATTACCTGTTATGGCAGAACCAAGCGGGAACTGGAGAGCTTAATGCAGAGGGTGTCCGGTATCATTCAGCAGGCAAACTGTGACCTCAGATGTTTACAGTATTTGCAGGAACAGGGACTTATGGCATCCGCACCGATTGGATGCAATGAGACAGGCATTGAGCGTACTCTTTCCACAAAAAGCACCGCAATCTTAGTACCATTCTGCACACAGGAGTTATTTATGCCTGCACCGGCAATCTATTACGGATTAAATGCACTTAGCAACAACATGATTATGGCAGACAGAAAAAGGCTCCGTACACCAAACGGAGTTATCTTAGGTACTCCCGGAAGTGGTAAGAGTTTTAGTGCAAAGCGTGAGATTTTAAGCTGTTTTCTTATCACAAAGGACGATATTATCATCTGCGATCCGGAGGGAGAGTATTTTGCTCTTGTGGCAGCACTACATGGACAGGTGGTAAAACTTGCCACCAATTCCAAAGACTATCTGAACCCTATGGATATTCAATTGAGCCATAAGGGGGATAAGGAAGCATTAAAACTGAAATCTGATTTTATCATAACATTATGTGACCTGATCGCAGGTGGCAAGGACGGTCTGGAGAACGATGAGAAAGGTATCATCGACGAATGTATCCGTCATATTTATGACAAGTATTTTGAAAATCCGGTGCCGGAAAATATGCCGCTGCTGGAAGATTTATATGATGCCCTGTTAGCACACAAAAATCCAAAGGCGGAGCGTATCGCAAACAGCCTTGTGCTGTATGTGCATGGTTCCCAGAATTACTTCAACCACCATACCAACGTGGACAGCGGCAACCGTATCATGTGCTTTGACATCAGAGATTTGGGAAACCAGTTGAAAGAGCTGGGTATGTTAATCGTGCAGGATGCGGTTTGGAACAGGGTATCGCAGAACAGGGAGCGAAAGATTGCTACCCGTTATTACTGTGATGAGTTCCACCTTCTTCTGAAGGAGAAGCAGACAGCTATTTATTCCGTGGAAATCTGGAAGCGTTTCAGAAAATGGGGCGGTATTCCGACAGGTTTGACGCAGAACGTGGGCGATTTTCTTCGTTCTGAGGAGATTGAAGGTATTTTGGGTAACAGCGATTTTGTGTATCTGTTAAATCAGAATGCCAAAGATCAGGCAATTCTCGCTGATAAGCTGGGACTTTCTGATAAGCAGCTTTCCTATGTCACCAACTCCGAGCCGGGAAGTGGTTTGATACTGTTTGACAATGTGGTAATTCCATTTGTAGACAAATATCCGACAGACACCAAGACTTACAGAATTATGAATACCAAGCCGGAGGAATCGGTGCAGAAGGAGGACGCAGTATAAAATGGCAGAAAAAAGACAGAAGAAGCAGGCAGTAAAGGCATTTGAAAAAGAGACATTTTCCAAAGATAAGGAAGTGACTGGAGCAAAACATACAGAACACAGGCAGGATAACACCTTTTCAGCGGAAAATCAGTATAGTGCCAATGAGAAGCCTGTGAGCAATCTGCCACGGGATGCGAACCATGGCAGTCATAGAAGAAATGCAACTTCTGGTCACAGCGTCCAGAAGTCGGAAGCCGAAGCGGAAAAGGCATTCTTAAAGGAAAACAGCTTCATGCAGGACGAGCAGACTGATTTTGAGACTTCTTCTGACAGTACAATAGAAAACAAGGCTCATGTCAGGGATACCTATCAACGGTCTGAGGAAAAAGGAAAATATCACAAAGGGCGTGTGCAGAGAGAACACGCACACAGAGAGCGTGCAAAGTCAGAAAATACAAAGCAGTCCGATTATGGAGATTTCCAGACAAAGGATGCCACATTTTCGCAGGGGCAGACGGAAGAATTTACCGACAGAAAAGTACAGAAGGCAAAGGACAAGATGCCGAAAAAGCGGCAGTATGAGATGAAACGTGTCTTTGATGAACAGACCGGAAAAGCAAAGTATGTGGTGGTTCCGGTGGAAGTGGAGAAGCCATTCAAGCCGGACGGACTGGGAAAAACTGCGGTTCACAAGCTCCAGACCGAAAATATGTATTTTGTGCATCGCAAGATTGCAGAGACAGAAAAGGATAATTCTGCTGTGGAGGGCGCACACAAGACGGAACAGCGAGCCGAGGATATTTACCACTATATGAAGTATCACCGCAAGAGCAAGGCACAGAGAAAGCGTGACCGCTTAGAGCGATTGCACAAAAAACAGGTTACAGCGGATATGAAGCTGGAGTATGAGAAATTCATCAGTGAAAATCCACATCTAAAGGGCAACAGTCCAAAGAAGCAGTTGCAAAGGCAGCTACAGAAACAGCGCATCAAGCGTGAGTATGCCAAGGCAAGGCGGGTAGGAGCAGAAGCCAAGACTGCAAAGGAAACATTTACAAAGACAGCCAATGCTGCAACTGGGATTGCAAAGAAGTTACAGGAAATTGCCACGAAAAATAAAACACTGATTATCACAGTGGGTATTTTTGCACTTCTGCTCATTATGATCATGTCGGCACTATCAAGCTGCGGTTCCATGTTTACCGGAACTGTGACAACAACGATGGCAAGCACATATCTTAGCCTTCCGGCAGAGATTGATGCAGCAGATTTATCTTTTACAGAAAAGGAAATGGAACTGCAAAATAAGATTGACCGGATTGAAACTGATTATCCGGGATATGATGAATACGATTATAACCTTGGTGCAATCGGGCATGATCCGTACACACTGATCAGTTATCTTTCCGCAGTCCATACGGAATTTACTGCCGCAGGAATAGAGAGTGAGATTCAGGAATTATTTGATGCCATGTATTCACTCACTACCGAGGAAGTAGAGGAAACACGGACAAGGACAGTCACAAAGACCGGAACCAGAATAGTAACAAATCCGGACGGGACTACCCGTACCGAGGAATACGAGTATGAGGAGGAAGAAGAATATACCGTAACAATTCTTCGTGTCACACTTACGGTCACACCGCTTGAGAGCATTGTAGCCGGACGCATGGACAGCGAACAGACGGAAATTTTTGGAGCCTATACGGAGACAAAAGGCGGCTTACAGGTCTTTGCTTCTCCGGTTGATTATTACTGGTATTACTATATCAGCAGTTATTATGGCTACCGGAAAAATCCAAACACCGGAGCCGAGGAGCTTCACAGGGGTGTGGATATAGCGGTGCCGACAGGAACGTTTGTATATGCGGCACATGATGGAACGGTAACAGAAGCAACTTACGATTCCTATTATGGAAATTATGTGGTGATTACGGACAGTAAGGGATATACCACAAAATATGCCCACATGGACAGCTTAAATGTGTCCGCAGGGCAGAGTGTAAAAAAAGGTGACAATATAGGCAAAAGCGGAAATACAGGAAGCAGTACCGGAAGCCACCTTCATATCGAATGTCTGTATAACGGGGAATATTATAACCCGTTATTTTATTTTGAAGCAGGAGAACAGACCATTTATGGAGAAACAACGGGCGGCACCGGAGGAGGAACCAGCAATGTGATACCGCCGGAATCCTATGATGATGCAACCGTACAGACGCTTATGCGTGAAGCAAACAGGTATCTGGGAATGCCATATACTTTTGGCGGCACAGCTCCGGCTAGTTTTGACTGTTCCGGTTTTGTATGCTGGGTATTTTCAAACAGTGGCGTACATAACCTGCCAAGAACCACAGCACAGGGCATTTATGACCAGTGTACTCCGGTATCAGCGGCAGATGCAAAGGCAGGGGACATTATATTTTTTACAGGAACCTATAATGCAGGACGTCCGGTTTCACACGTTGGTATCTACTGTGGAAACGGTACGATGGTGCATTGCGGTGATCCAATTCAGTACACATCAATCAATACTTCTTACTGGCAGAGCCATTTCTATGGTTTTGGAAGATTGAATTAGCGAAGGGAGGAATTATTTTTGTCAGTAGAACGAATCAATTCACAGCTTAAAAAGGTCAGAGAGCAGATAGCACAGCTACAGGCAAAGGAAAAAGACCTTGCAGAACAGAAACAGATGGCGGAGGATGCCGAAGCCATGAAGATCATACGAAAATATAAAATCTCATCGGAGCGTTTGCAGATGTTAAACAAGCTCAGTGAGGATGAAGTCAGAAATTTATTACAGAAACGGGAACAGGAAAAGGAGGTTTCAATCAATGAAAAACAGGAAATTATCGGCTAGGGCGGTAGTGTCCCTTATGCTGTCGGCAATACTTTTTTGTATGCCGATGGGGGCATTTTTTGCCAACAGGACAAATACGATAGAGGTTCATGCGGAGGATACTGCCGAGCAGAAAACGGAAAGTGCAAGTGACGCAGAAAATACAGTTACACCCGGCAATGGCAGGGAAGAAAATTCAGGAACAGATACCGGAGAGGGAAAGACGGAAAATTCCACAGAAGGCACAACAGAAGATTCGTCTGAAGAAACACAGCCTGCCGCAAAATGCACCTGCAAAGAAAAGTGCAGCCAGTATGCGGTGGATGAAGATTGTGAGGTGTGTGCAAAGAACTATAAGGAATGTACCTATATCAATCCGAGCGTAAAAATCACAATCAATACACCTTCTGGGTGGCATAACGATACCACTAAGGTGATAGTCAAAGTAGAAGATACGATAGTTTCCGGTAATTTTACCGTTCAGACAGTAAAGGCGAAAGTCGGGCAGAATGGAAGCTGGACAGATATTACCGAGGATATGTACATAGAGATTTCCGAAAACAGCACTATTTATGTGCAGGTCACAGACCAGAAGGGCAAGACCTATGAGAAAAATCGCTATATCAAGTGCTTTGATTTTACGAAGCCTACCTTAAATGCGGCAGTCAGCGATGGTCTTTTGAGCATTCAGGCACATGATATGGATTCCGGTATCAAGGCAATCTATGTCAATGGCTATGAGTTTACAGAGCATACGAATGGAGCCTTGAATATCCGTCTGCAACAGTTCGATGCAGGGTATCAGTATTTCACGATTTCTGCCATGGATAATGCAGGAAATACCTCTGAAATCTATAAAACAGCCAATCCGTATTACACCGATCCGGAGAATAAGGACAGCAGTGAAAAAGATCCGGCACAGCAGCTTCCGGTGGATGCGTCGGCAACCAAGCCAAGCTCTGCAACCGCACAGGTCACAGAGCATACAAAAACGGATGTGAATGGAAATACAGTTTCCCAGACAGGCAGTGGAACAACTTCAAGCAGTTCCGCAACAGCAAAGCAATTTCCAAGTACGGGAGATACTTCTAAGGATGCAGACCAGAGCAGTGACAGCCAGACCACAGAAAAAGGCAAGGAATTTTACACAATCCAGACTGCATCAGAAAAGATATTTTATCTTGTGATTGACCGTGATGGGGAAGATGAAAAGGTGTATTTCCTTACAGAAGTCAGTGAAAACGACCTGCTGAATACCACAACGGATAACAGCGAGACACTTCCAAAAAATTCAGCGGCATTGGAATCTGCAATCCCTACCAAAGACAGCGCATTATCAAACAATAATGCTGATACCACAGGAGAGAAAACACAGGGAGCAGAAAGTGTTGAGGACAGCACCGAAGATAGCACGGAAGATACAAGTGAGCCGAAAGAGGATACCGCAAAGGCAGATGGTTCCGGCTTTACATATATTTTAATGGGCATTGCTGCGGTAGCTGCGATCGGAGTGGTATATGTTGTGAAATCCAAGAAGAAAAAGGAAAACTTCATTGATGAGGATGAAGATGAGGACGAGCTTGACGAGGACTACGATTATGAGGACGAGGAAGAAACCGAGCAGGACTCCGACGAAGCATTCATAAATGGTGGTGATGATACAGAATCAGTAGACACAGACGAGAATGACAATGAAGATAACAACAACGAGAATGACGAAGAAGATGGGGAGGAATAGAGATGGAGCTTGTAATTGCAGAGAAGCCGAGTGTGGCACAGAGCATTGCGGCGGTTCTTGGTGCCACACAGCGTAAGGACGGATATTTGGAAGGCAATGAGTATCTGGTATCATGGTGTGTGGGACATCTGGTAGAACTGGCACAGCCGGAAAGCTATGAGGAAGCATGGAAGAAATGGAGCTATGAGAGCCTTCCGATCATTCCGCAGGAATGGCAGCATGAAGTGAAAAGTGATACAAAAGCACAGTATCAGATTTTGAAAAAACTTATGCATGATGACAGGGTGGATGCAGTCGTGTGTGCTACCGATGCCGGAAGGGAGGGAGAGTTGATCTTCCGCCTGACCTACAACATGGCAGGGTGCAGAAAACCGATGAAACGATTATGGATTTCTTCCATGGAGGAGAGTGCTATCCGTGACGGCTTCCATAATCTTCGTCCAGGCAGTGATTATGACAATCTGTACAAGTCAGCACTATGCAGGCAGGAAGCAGACTGGCTTGTGGGTATCAATGGCACTAGGCTTTTTACGGTATTGTATGGTGGCAAGGCATTAAAGGTCGGCAGAGTGCAGACACCGACACTTGCCATGCTGGTAGACCGTGAAAGTAAAATCATGAATTTCAAGAAAGAAGCCTATTATATGGCTCATATCATGGAAAATGGTCTGGATGCTGTATCGGAGCATATCAGTGATAAAACGGAAGCAGAGAGGATTGCAGGAGCCTGTGAAAACGGACAGGCTCTTGTCACTTCTGTGATAAAGGAAGAAAAGTGGGTGGCACCACCGAAACTCTATGACCTTACCACACTCCAGAGGGATGCAAACCGTCTGTTTGGCTTTACTGCCAAGCAGACATTGGAATATACGCAGAGCCTTTATGAGAAAAAGTTAGTGACTTATCCAAGAACAGACAGCCAGTATCTTTCCGATGACATGGAAGGTACTGCAAAAAATGTGATCGAAGCGATTTTCAATTCTCTGTTATTTGAACAGAATATCATGTTCAATCCAGATATTAAAAGAATTTTGAACAGCAAGAAAGTGACGGACCACCACGCAATCATTCCTACCATGGAGATCATCAAGCAGGACTTAAAGGCAATCCCGGAGAGCGAAATGAAGATACTTTCCCTTTGTGCAAACCGCCTGCTGTGTGCGACCGGGGAGAAGCACATTTATAATTCCACAAAGGCAGTGATTACCTGCAACAATACTGTATTTAAGGTATCCGGCAAGGAAGTGTGGAAAAATGGATGGAAGGAATTTGAGGATTTCTTCAAAAATTCCTATAAAACCGCAGAGGATAAATCGGATGCAGAGGAAGAAAAGAAGCTGCCGGAGCTTCGTGAGGGCATGATGATTGCAGTGGAGCAGACAAAGGTTTCCGAGCATTTCACACAGCCGCCAAAACATTACACTGAGGACAGCCTGCTGTCCGCCATGGAGAGAGCCGGAGCAGAGGATATGGGCGATGAAGTGGAGAGAAAAGGACTTGGCACACCTGCCACCAGAGCTGACATTATTGAAAAACTGGTAAAAGACGGATTCGTAAAGCGTGAGAAAAAGCAGATGATTCCGACAGAGGACGGAATGAAGCTGGTCACGATACTTCCGGATGTAGTAAAATCTCCGAAACTGACTGCTGACTGGGAAAATGAGCTTACACTTGTATCCAAAGGAGAAGTTGCTGCAGAGCAGTTTATGTCTGGTATTGAAGCAATGGTAACTGATCTTGTAAAGACCTATCACAGCGTTAGTGATGAGCAGAAAGCCATGTTTGGCACAGGCAAGGGTGGACAGGAAGTGCTAGGTAAATGCCCGAAGTGCGGTGCTGATGTAGTCAGGGGAAAATTCGGAGCGTACTGTACCGGGAAGTGCGGTATGAATGTCGGCAAGGCACTTGGGGTAACACTTTCCGATACACAGGTCAAGAGCCTGCTTCAAGGGAAAAAGATACTTGTAAAAGGATTAAAAGGCAAGAAAGGCAGCTATGATGCTTATTTGATTCCGGAGAGCATAGAGGAGTTTTCCTATACGAAGGATGGAAAAGAAATCAAGGGATTCCAGTATAAGTTTAAGATGGAATTTCCATCGAAAAAGGACAAATAGAAGAAAACAATTCCAAAATAATTTGTAAGATTTTGTCGAAAACTGTCATGTATATAGTGAAGGGAGGACTTTGGCATGAATAAGGAAAAAGAAATAGAGATGCTGAAAGAAAAACTTGACTATTATACGTTGGTAGCAACCGATGAGGAATTTGATGCCGAGGAAGTTATAAAAATTGTAAAAAGGCTGGAAGAACTTGAAACGACAGAAGCACCGGAAAAATCTGTCGAAGAATTTTTGGACGATTTCTGGAAATATTGCGAGGAACGAGAAAGGGAGAAAAAAATACTAGAAGAATTTCGGAAGCAGAAATAGCTGTATCTATGATGAAAAAAGTGTGGTATTATGAGAGAAAGAAATTTGCAAATCGGTATTTGTGAAACTGCCTTATTTATTTTTGTAGGAGATATGACGATATACTATATATAGTAATGATTTGGTTTTAAACGGAGTTTTAGTTTATTTACGAGGAGGTTTTTGTATGTCGATGAATATTAGTGGATTAGGTAATGCCTATAGTGGTGTCAATACTAATAGCAAACAATATAAGGCTTTGAAAGAAAAAGGCTGGTTAGAAGGAGTAATTCAGAACGAAGCTATGATGTCTCCAGAAGAAAAAATGATATATGAAATATTTGGCGGAAGGGATACTATTGTTAATAATTTGATGAAACAATTTGATTCCGATGGGGATTTACTGAATGCAAATGGAGTGGCAGGAATGGATGTTACTGGCAAAGGTACATCGTGGCAGAAACTCACAAATGTATCTGAGGAATATCGTCAAAAAATGTTTGATAATGTAAAGAAAGAATTTATTCAAGAAAATGGTGTTTCAAATGGTGATACAACTAAGCGTTCAGATATTTTCAAAGATTATCAATTAAGTGTGAATAAAGATAAACGTTTAAGTGGTACATGGACTTTAGAACAATATGAAGGACAGTATAGATCCGCTATGTATGCAGCAGTGAAAGCAGCTAATCCAAATTGGAAACCGGGACAAAAATTTGATACAAGTATTCTTGATAATGTCACAAGAGAATCAGTGGAAGCGACACTTGTCAAAAATGGTAATAGGCTAGTTCGTAATTCTATTGATGTATCAGTATAGAATACAACAACTTCAAGTTTGTCGGTGCAACACTAATACCACACATAACTAAAATAACAACACAGCGTCAGAGCGTATGGGAAAACCTGTACGCTCTAATTTTTTATCAAAAAATGGAGGAAAACACATGGAAGAAACAAATGTAACAATGACAGCAGAGGAAATGCAGGGTGAGCCTGCGGCAAAGGAAAATGAGACAAAGGCGGAGAAGTTTATCCGTATTGGCGAGTACCGCATGAATAAGGCGGTGGATGCCATTGGAAGATTGGAGAATCTTGCAAATCGAGGTTCCTATGAATATACACAGGAACAGGTAGACGCTATGTTTCAAGCATTAGAGGGGAGGGTTACGGAAATTAAGGCAAGGTTTACGCCTAAGAAAACGGCTGAGAGTAAGACTTTCAGCTTTGGTACAACAGAATAGGAATGTAACGGGAAATAAAGGAAAGGCAGTCATGTAGTGTATGTGGCTGCCTTTTTGTCGTATCTATGACAGGAAGGAGAACTGTGTGAGAAAATATGATTTTATATCGGCTCTGGCAAAAGAGACAGCAGCCGAGGTTGTCAAAAATCGTGAGGAATGGATGAAATACCTTACTACAGCGGCGAGATTATACAAGTATCCGTTCCGGGAACAGCTTTTAATCTATGCACAAAGACCGGACGCAACAGCGTGTGCTTCCATAGAGCTGTGGAATGAGCGTATGCACTGCTGGGTAAACAAAGGGGCAAAAGGTATCGCACTTTTGGACGAGGATGATGCACATGGCAAGCGTCTGAAATATGTATTTGATGTTTCAGATGTCCATGCGGCAAGGAGAATCGGACGGTATCCGGAACTATGGGAATTACATGAGGAACATAAGGAAGATGTAATTAAGCGTCTGGAGCATACTTATGGTGCTACCGATGATAAGAAGCTATTTGAAGAAAGACTTATAGAGTTAGCTGACAGGATTGCAGCAGATTATTATGAGGAATTGTTGCCGGATTTGCAGTACATGATCGAGGGCAGTTTTTTAGAAGGACTGGACGAGCAGAATGTAGGTATCCGCTTGAGGGAGACATTATCGGACAGCATTTCCTTTACACTTTTATCTGCCTGTGGTGCAGATATGAAGGAGTATGGTTCGGAATTTTCTTTCGATTTTATCCATGAATTTAATTCCATGGACACCCTTGCAGTACTTGGAGATGCAGCCAATGAGCTTGCAAAACCGGTACTTTTAGAGATTGGAAGAACCATAAGGGCATATAACAGGAGCCACGAACAGGAACAATCGCAAAATTTAACGCAGAAAGGACTTGCAAATACTTCTAAAATAGACTACAATGCGTTAAAGCGTGAAAGTGAGAGCAGACATGAAGAACAGATAGACAACAACCAAAACAGCGTAGAAAGGGGCAATAGAGATGAATCTGACATACGAGAAGAACGGGGATTACCTGATCCCGACATTACAGGCGGACATTCAGCCGGAGGGAACGGTAACGAAGTACGGAATGATGAGAGAGACTTATCTGAAGGAGAACCACAGGGGCGTGTACTCAGCGTTTCTTCTGAAAGGAACATTGAAAGAACACCTGCTGACGATCCAGAAGCAGGCAGAGGAGAGAATGGAGAAGCTGACGAGCCAGATGGCGGCAACCGAGGGAGTGACCGAACAACTCAAGGAAGCCGATCAAATGCTCTGGGTAGCGAAGATGAACAGCATTCGAAACCGAGCAGAGGAAGTGGTTCTGGGAGAACTGGTTTACAGTCTGTAACAGACACAGATGATCTTCTCCGGGGAGAAGCACCGGAACCCACCTTTACACAACTCAGTCTGTTTCCTTCTTTTGAGGAACAGGTCGGCACAATCGCAGCAGCGGAAGCAAGTATTCAATATACCATGCCCGCTGCTTTTTCTTTGCCACAGGAGCAGATTGACAGTATCTTGCGTAGTGGCGGCGGTAGGGATAACAGCAGAAAACGTATCTATGCCAAGTATCAGCAGGGTAAGACACCGGAAGAAATGGCAGAATTTTTAAAGAACGAGTATAAGACCACCGGAAAAGGTTTTGAGTTTGACGGAAATCCAGTTTCGCTGTGGTTTGATGAAATGGGTATGCGTATCGGTTACGGTACATCGGCAAAAGAAAATACCCTTGCAGTGATGAGCTGGAGCGAAGTGGAGAGCCATATCCGTGTTATGGTGGAGAATGGTACTTATATGAGTGCCAATGAAGTATTCCTTGTGAATGTGGTGGAGCGTGAGAGAATTGCTACGGACATTAACAATTTCTTCCGTGATGGTATATCGGAAATGCCGGAGAATCTGGAGCTTAAATTTTCTGACTACCCGGCAAGCATGGAAAGGCTATGCGAGCTTTTATCAACAACTGAGGGCAGAGAACTGATTAAGAATGAGCTTGAAAAGGCAAAGGAACAGCTTGACAGCGGAGAAAAGCAGATTAAATGGCGGTATGTGAAAAGACCGGATTATTTATTAGAACAGCTTGCGGATTTAGGTGTGGAAAAGAAAGAATTTCCGGCACCTGATACGGTTGAGGTAAGGAATGAGGACTTCATCACACAGGACGAGATTGATTACAGGCTGACAGGAGGAAGCGGCTTTGAACATGGAAAATTCCGTATCTATGAGTATTTCATGGAAGGGCATGACAAGAAAGATAACATTGCTTTTCTGAAAAATGAATATGGTACGGGCGGCAGCTCCCACGCACTTCCAGGAAGTGACAGAGCGCACGAGGATCACGATGCCAAAGGTATCCGTCTGGAGAAAGGTAACTATGGCAATCCTTACGCAAAGGTGCTTTTAAACTGGAATGTAGTAGAGAAACGTATCCGGGAGCTTGTGCAGGCAGATAAATACCTTTCGCCGGAGGGAAAGGAAGCCTATGCACAGTATAAACAGGAACAGGCAGAGAAAGCCATGCAAAAAGAACAGGCGAAGTTGGAGCGTGGTGTAACCAATCAGGAATTAGATAGAGAAACAGGAACTGTTGCTGAAGGAGAACCAAAAGCACCAGAAACCGGAAAAACAGACATAGAGCAGTTAAATAAAAGGCTGTCTGAAATGTCGGCTGTGGTTAAAATCTGCGGAGCATTAGACCGGAAAGATGTGGTTGGCTGGAACGAGGAAACACAGGCGGTCACGATTACTGACGATGAGCGTACTTTAGAAGGAAAAGAGGTCTATGATTTCCTTTTTGCAGAAGCGGCAGACTATGTAATGATGCAGACAATCAGTGGCGAAACAGAAAAAGCTCTGGAGATGGACGGTCTGTTAAAGGATGCCAGACAGTATGCGTCACGTTATGAGGGAGAGCCTTCCATAGAGCAGACAGAAGAACAGCCTTTGACTGCGGATGATGTTCAAAACCTTGTATTGATAGACCGGGAATATATCAGAGGTACACGAACAACAGTCTATGATTTTGAGTGTGATATTCGTGGGGAACATGATAAGCTGCAATATACGCTTGAGTACCATGATGACGGAGAAGGCTTTACCATTCATACGGAGAAGAATGATATTTGGGAACGTATGCCGGAGCCTGAACTGGCACGATTGGAGGGTATTCTTGGCAGGGAAGCATTATATTTTAAGTACCATGATAAAATAGCCGGGGCAAAGAGCCTTGAGGACATTCGCTTCAGCATTATGGAAGAAGAATCTCCCTATTTTTCTGCTGTTTCCCAAAGAGTATGGGGTGAATATGAACAGAAAAATGAAAAGTTGTCCAATCCAATGCAAGAAAGTGAAGTGATTGCCGAACCAGAGCCGCAGATTGAAGCAGAAGCACCAAAGGAACAGCCGCCGCTTGACAAATCGGGTGCAGTCAACTTCCACATTGCTCCGGAAACAGAGGAAAGTGCCGGAAAAGGCTTTGCGGCAAAAGAAAAATTCCGTCAGAATGTGGAAGCAATCAGAACGCTTGAAAAGATTGAGAGCGAAAACCGTATTGCCACGCCAGAAGAACAGGAGATTTTAGCAAAATATGTGGGCTGGGGTGGTCTTGCCGATGCCTTTGATGAAACCAAAGCGAATTGGGCAAGTGAATATCAGGAATTAAAGAGCCTGTTGTCAGCCGAGGAATACGATTCAGCAAGGGAAAGTACCTTAAATGCCCACTATACAAGCCCTGTGATCATCAAGGCTATTTATGATGCGATGGAACGAATGGGCTTTTCCAAAGGTAACATCTTGGAGCCGGCAATGGGTATCGGTAACTTTTTCGGTATGTTGCCGGAAAAAATGCAGGAGAGCAGGCTTTATGGTGTGGAGCTTGATGGAATTACCGGAAGAATTGCAAGGCAGCTATACCCGAATGCCGATGTGAAGATCACTGGCTTTGAAAAGACGGATTATCCCAATGATTTCTTTGATGTGGCAATCGGAAACGTGCCATTCGGTCAGTACAAGGTGGCAGACAGAGCCTACGATAAGCATAACTTCCTCATACATGATTACTTTTTCGCCAAAGCCTTAGATAAGGTCAGACCGGGCGGCGTGGTGGCATTTGTCACCTCAAAGGGAACAATGGATAAGAAAAGCCCGGAAGTCAGAAAGTACCTTGCGCAGAGAGCGGAGCTTCTTGGAGCGATCAGGCTTCCCAACACAGCCTTTAAGGAAAATGCAGGGACGGAGGTTACTTCGGACATTCTTTTCTTAAAGAAGCGTGACAGGGTAATCGACATCGAGCCGGATTGGGTGCATCTTTGTGAAAATGAAGATGGTATAGCCATGAACCAGTATTTTGCAGACCACCCGGAGATGATCATGGGAAAAATGGAAATGGTCAGCGGGCAGTTTGGCATGGAAGCCACCTGTACACCAGATACCTCCATTCCATTATCCAAGCAGCTTGAAATGGCTATATCCCACATCGAGGGCAGCATCGACGAGGTAGAGTTTGATGAGCTTGACGATGAGCTGGCAAGAGAAGCAATCCTCGCCGATCCAGGCGTGAAGAATTACAGTTATACTATCGTGGACGAGAGGGTGTATTACCGGGAAAATTCCATTATGAAGCCTGTGGACGTATCAGAAACGATGGAGCAGCGCATGAAAGGCATGGTGCAGATTCGTGACTGTACACAGGAGCTGATTGACTATCAGTTGAACGAATATCCGGAAGATATGATTAAGAGCAAGCAGGCAGAGCTTAATGAGCTGTATGATGCGTTTTCCAAGAAATACGGTCTGATCAATTTACAGACCAATAAGAGAGCGTTTAATCAGGACTCAAGCTATTGTCTGCTTTGTTCATTGGAGAAATTAGACGATGAGGGCAACTTCAAAGGCAAGGCGGATATGTTTTCCAAGCGAACCATTAAAAAGGCAGAAGTTGTCACAAGCGTGGATACCGCAAGTGAAGCACTGGCGGTGTCATTAGGGGAAAAGGCAAGGGTAGACCTAGCCTATATGTCGGAGCTTACGGGAAAAAGCGAGGAAGATGTGGCAAAGGAACTTGCCGGAATTATTTTCCAGAATCCGGTCACAGAAAAGTGGGAAACCGCAGACGAGTATTTAAGCGGCAATGTCAGGGAGAAGCTGGCAACCACAAGGATATTTGCAGAGAACCGTCCGGAGTTTGCAATCAATGTCACAGCCCTTGAGGGTGTACAGCCCAAGGAGCTTGATGCAAGCGAGATCGAGGTGCGTATCGGTGCCACTTGGATTGAGCCTAAGTACATTGAGGATTTCATGCGGGAAACCTTTGAAACACCGGATTACCTCTTTGACCGCAACCTTGTGGGGGTACAGTATTCCGATGTGACAGGACAATGGAATTTAAAGGGCAAAAATGCGGATCATGGCAATGCTCTTGTCAATATGACCTACGGAACGAGCCGGGCAAATGCCTACCGTATTCTGGAGGATTCCTTAAACCTTCGTGATACCCGTATTTTTGATACGATTGAGGAAGATGGAAAGGAAAAGAGAGTTCTTAACAAAAAGGAAACCACGCTTGCCAGCCAGAAACAGGAAGCCATAAGGGAAGCCTTTAAGGACTGGGTATTTCGTGATCCGGAGCGCAGACAGACCTTGTGTGCCAAGTACAACGAGCTTTTCAATTCCACCAGACCAAGAGAGTATGACGGTTCCCACCTAAAGTTTCCGGGCATGACACCGGACATTACATTAAGACCACATCAGCTTAATGCAGTGGCACATCAGCTTTATGGGGATAATACCCTGCTTGCCCATTGTGTGGGTGCAGGTAAGACCTTTGAAATGATTGCTGCAGCAATGGAGAGCAAGCGGTTAGGGCTTTGCCAAAAGAGCTTATTTGTCGTACCGAACCATTTAACAGAGCAGTGGGCGAGTGATTTCCTGCGCCTGTATCCGGGTGCCAATATTTTAGCTGCCACAAAGAAAGATTTTGAGCCTGCCAACCGTAAGAAATTCTGTTCCCGTATTGCAACCGGGGATTATGATGCGGTCATTATCGGGCATACGCAGTTTGAAAAGATACCGCTTTCAATGGAAAGACAGGCTGCCATGATTGAGCGGCAGATAACGGAAATAGAAATGGCAATCGAAGCGGTCAAGGCGGAAAAGGGCGAGCGTTACACCATTAAACAGATGGAAAAGACAAAAAAATCATTAAACGCAAGGCTGAGCCGATTGAACGATACTTCCCGCAAGGACAATGTAGTAACCTTTGAACAGCTTGGTGTTGACAGGCTGTTTGTAGATGAGAGCCACAATTATAAGAACCTTTTCTTATACACCAAGATGCGAAACGTGGCGGGTATTGCACAGACAGAAGCACAGAAGTCCTCGGATATGTTTGCAAAGTGTCAGTACATGGACGAACTGACAGGCGGCAAGGGCATTACTTTTGCCACAGGTACACCGATTTCCAACAGTATGACGGAGCTTTATACTAATATGCGCTATCTGCAATACAGTACGCTCCAAAAACTTGGTCTTGGCAATTTCGACAGTTGGGCGGCTACTTTCGGAGAAACGCAGACCGCTATAGAGCTTGCACCGGAAGGAACCGGATACCGGGCAAAGACAAGGTTTGCCAAGTTCTTCAATCTGCCGGAGCTGATTTCACTTTTCAAGGAAAGTGCGGATATTCAGACACCGGATATGCTAAAGCTGCCTGTACCGGAAGCAGAGTACGAAAATGTGGTGTTGAAACCGAGCGAATACCAGAAAGAAATGGTACAGTCCCTTGCGGATCGTGCGGAGGCTGTTCGTGATAGGAAGGTAGAGCCACACGTTGACAATATGCTCAAAATCACCAATGACGGTAGAAAACTTGCATTAGACCAGCGTTTGATCAACGATATGCTTCCCGATGAGGATAATTCCAAAGCCACCACCTGTGTGGACAAGGCATGTGAGATATGGGAAGAAACAAAGGAACAGAAGTCGGCACAGCTTATCTTCTGTGACTTATCGACACCGAAAGGAGATGGTACATTCAATGTTTATGAGGACATTCGGGGCAAACTGATTGAAAAGGGTGTCCCACCGGAAGAAATCGCATTTATCCATGATGCCAATACGGAGAAACGGAAAGAGGAGCTGTTTGCAAAGGTTAGAAGCGGACAGGTTCGTTTTTTATTGGGTTCTACTGCCAAAATGGGAGCCGGAACCAACGTACAGGACAGATTGATTGCATTACACCATTTGGATGTGCCCTGGCGCCCGTCTGACATTGAACAGCAGGAAGGTCGTATTTTACGACAGGGCAATATGAATGATAAGGTCAAGATTTTCAGGTATGTGACGGAAGGCACCTTCGATAGTTATTCATGGCAGCTCATTGAGAACAAGCAGAAGTTTATCGGGCAGATCATGACGAGCAAGTCCCCGGTACGTTCCTGTGAGGACATTGACGAAGCGGCGCTCTCTTATGCAGAGGTCAAGGCACTTGCAACCGGAAACCCTTACATCAAGGAGAAGATGGACTTGGACATACAGGTGTCAAAGCTGAAGCTCTTAAAGGCGAACCACACAAGCCAGCGTTATCGTCTGGAGGACAATATCGCAAAGCATTACCCGATGCAGATCACAGCCTTAAAAGAAAGGCTTGAAGGGTATCGGACGGACATTCAGACCTATGCGGCGCATAAGCCTGTGGATAAGGACGCTTTTTCCATGAAGATAGGCAACCGTACCTATACGGACAAAAAGGAAGCGGGTGCGGCGTTGATTGATATGTGCCGGAGTGCCAAACAGCCAAACATGGCGGTCACAATCGGGGAATTTCAGGGATTTAAGATGAGCGTGTCCTTTGACTCGTTCTTCTCAAAGTTTACGATCAGCTTAAAAGGAAGTCTGAGCCATGAGGTGGAAATCGGAGCCGATCCGCTTGGAAATCTGCAAAGACTATCAAATGCGTTAGAGGGAATGACCGGAAAAATGGCAGACGTGGAGCAGAAGCTTTCCAACGTGGAACATCAGCTTGAAACCGCAAAGGTGGAAGTCACAAAACCTTTTGCACAGGAGCAGGAACTGGCGGAGAAGCTAGAGCGCCTTGCAGAGTTAAATGCACTTCTGAATATGGACGAAAAAGGCGATAATGCGTTGGATATGGGCGATGATGAGCCGGACGACGAAAACGGAGAGCAGAGCGCACAGGCACAGGAGGGCGAGCCGGACAGGGCGGAAGATATACAGGCGGTGGCAGAGGAACCGTTAAAGACTGTTGCAAGTTTTCTGATGTCGGAGCGTATCGCAGAGCATGACAAGGAGCGGATGTTAGCAGACGGTTCCAGAGGGCGGGTATCCGTCAAGGAGAAACTTGCCGAGATGAAGCAGAAAATATTCGATCAGAAGATGCCGGAGAAACTTAATACTAAGAGCAAAGAGGAATGTTTGTAAGGAAATTTGGTACAGGGCAGTTGGGAAAAGACTGCCCTGTAGTGCAGTAATGAAATGCAATAGTATTTCGCACCTAAATATCAGTATTTCACACCATAAAGTCAGAGAGAACCCTTTATTTGCCGATATAATAGATGATGGTTTATGTAGCCTAAAAAGATTAGAAAGGTTTGATTTGAAGTGAAGATTGCAGTTGTAGATGATGATAAGGCAATTTGTGAGGCTATTGCTCAGTTGATAAAGAATCAGGAGTCGGAAGCAGAGGTGTGTCAGTTTTCATCAGGAAAAGAGATGCTGGAAACAGGAGAAAACTTTGCAATTTCTTTTCTGGATATTGCCATGGAAGAAATGTCTGGCTTAGAGCTTGCGGGGAAACTTAGACAGGAGCAGGAAAGAAAGGGATGGGTAAAAAGTATTCTTATTTTCATTACAGGTTATCGGGAATATATGGAGGAAGCCTTTGATGTAAATGCTTTTCATTATCTGGTAAAACCAATTGATGAGGAAAAATTTTCAAAGGTTTTTCGTCGTGCATGGAAAGAAGTGTCTGCTTTAGAAGAACAGAGTAAAAAATACATCGTTATAAAAAACTCTGGCACACAGCAGAAAATATATCTAAAAGATATTTATTACATTGAAAGCAGCAATAAAAAAGTGATTTATCATACAAAAAATGGTAGGTTTGACACTTATGGAAAAATGGAAGAACTGGAAAAAGAATTAGGGAATGCCTTTTATCGGTGTCATAGATGTTATCTTGTGAACATGGAAAAAATTTGTGCATATAGTGCAGACTCGATTCAAGTTGTAGGAGGGGATGAACTGATACTTGCCCAAAAGAAATATACTGATTTTGTAAAGCGTTATATGAGATATGCAAAGGACGGAGGAATTGTCAATGTTTGAAATGTTGTTTCCTGTTTTTATGTATTTTATTGACAGTATATTAAGTGTTATTTATACATGGAGTTTTCAGGAAGGTAGATATAGGAAAAAAATAGTTTTCGTAGTATGGAGCATAGTCTGTTTTTTTATTCAGATTGCCATTTTTGAAATGTTGAACAGTAGATTTTCTGTTAATGAAGTTGCTGGAATAATCTTGAATATTTGTATCCTGTTGTTTATGCAGTTTTTATTCTTTAAGAAAGATATACAAAAACAGTTATTTATTGCATTTAGCTTTGTGGCAGGGAAAGAAACGGTAAAATATATTGTCAGTGTATTTAGCATTGCCTTTACTGGATTATGGAATAAGACTTTTGATATTATACTTGCAAAAAGTGAGTCAAACACATTAGACAAACTGTATAGTTGGGAAGACATTTCACTTGCAGTTATAGTGATTATTTGTGTATTGTTTTATGCTTTTCTGTTGTCCGTATATCTGCTTTTGATAAGCAAAAAGTTTGTAAGAAAAGATTATCTGTTACAGACACATGAGAATGTTTTTTTAATTTTGCCCTGCATTGCCACATTATGTATTTCAATAACAATAAAAATGATGATTATATCGGTTGAAAATGGAATGACTGTAATTGTTTATGATAGCGTTCCGACAACAAAGTTTTGGATACCCGTTATCTGCGTATTGTTGCTTTTTACTATTATCGCAAGTGTCATATTGTTTCAAAAATTGGTACAGTATAACGAGGAAGCCGTGAAACGTGCCATACTGGAAAATCAAGTGCGGCAAATGCAGAAAGAGATTGAAGAAATACAGGATATATATACAGATATGAGAGGGCTTCGGCATGACATGAGAAGCCATTTGTCAAATATTTCATTGTATGTAAAAACTATAATCGGTACAGACAGTGAAGAATTGAAAAGCTACATCGGGAAAATGGAAGAAACGGTTAGCAGGCTGGATTTCATTTATCAGACAGGCAATCCGATTACGGATATTATCATTCATCAGAAAAGTCAGGAAGCGCAGAAAAAGAAGATTCAATTTGATGTTGATTTTATATTTCCGTCAAAACAGAAAATAGATGCTTATGATGTAGGTGTTGTTTTGGATAACGCACTGGAGAATGCCATAGAGGCGTGCTGTGAGGTGGAGGGGGAAAAGAGTATTTATTTGCATGCTTTTGTAAAGGGCAATTTATTTTTTATAGAGATTGAAAACAGCTATTCGGGAAAAGTTGTATTTGATGTGGAAACCCGATTGCCTGTAAGTCATAAGAAGGACGCGAAGTTACATGGACTTGGCATTTCCAATATCCAAAGATGTGCAAAGAAGTATATGGGCGATATTGATATTGTGCTTAGCGATACAGGCAATAAAAAGAGATTTAATCTTACCATTATGATGTATGGAAAGATTTCACACCCATAAAATCGTTGTTCACACCATTTGAGTGAAATCATTGACAGGAAGTTTCGATAAACTATGTAGAAACTATAAATTGAATGGAAGGAATGGTGATTACTATGTCAATGGAGATTAATAATTATAGTAGTTATGCAACAAATTACACGGAGAGAATAAAAAAATCGGATAGTAAGGCGGCTACAGAAGTAAAGACAGGCACATCAGCAAACAGCAAGGACGGGGTACAGGAGTATTATGAGAAACTGTGTAAAAAGTTCCCGGAGATTACTTTTAATACGGGTAGCAGTCTTATGAGTGGAAATGAAAATAAAGTGGTAATAAATCTTTCTAGCGAATGTCTAAAGAAAATGGCAAATGATCCGGAATTTGCCAAGAAAGTAGAGTTTAATTTAACTGGTGCAGTACCGGGACAGAATAGAATGTTTGCACAAGCCAAAGCTGATAATGCAGTGATACATGGTGTTACAACTGTAATAGATGCCGATGGGAATGCTTCTGTTACTTGCGGAGGTATGACAAGAACCAGTGGTTCAAAACAAAATTCAACTATATTGAATGCGGAAAAGAAACAAAAAGAAAGATTACAGAAAAAGCGTGAGGAAAGAAAAATCTCAGAAGAAAAGGCAGCTAAGAGACGGGCAGAGAAAAAGGCGCAGTTGGAGAAGCTGACAGAAGATGAAACGTTTACAATATCGGCTACTGGCACTGATGTAAAAAGTGTTACGCAGAACCTCTTAGCTGCGGTTTCTGGTACATCTGCGCCGACAGGGGCAAGTTTTGATATAAAGGCATAAGGAGAAATTGTTCATATTCCGCAAGGCGCATAAACCTTTGCTTTTGCGGACTGCCCGGACTTATTGCAAGGGGGCAGGGGCGGCAATATAAAAAATTGATGACAATGGAGGATTAGGAAATGGCTATTAATGGAGTCGGACATAATTATGATTATTTGGGAACGACTACAAATTATATACGGGGAAAAGCAACTGTTAGGGAAGCAATCTCAAAGATGGTGAAGCAGTCGGCAAATCTTTCTATTTCTGATGCAGGAAGAAATATGCTGCGGGAAATGGCAAGCAAATTTGAACCCGATTCGGATTATACCAATGTCAGGGAACTGACAATACAAAATACAAATGAGGTTGCTTGGGAACACTATACCGCAATGCGGGATATTAGCAGCCTAACATTAAAAGACGGGAATTATAATGTTGAAGATGTGATGAAATCTATAATGGATACATATGAAACCCGTTATAATGAAATCGTAAAAGAACATGAAAATGGAGATCGTGAAGTTTCCTACGAACTTACGGGGAAAAGGTCATTGACACTTGACGAAGATTTAGCCGGATTGGACGAAGCCTTTAAAATGCGTCTGGCAAATTTAGAAGGATATATTACCTGTCAACAAACCAATAAAGCATTTGAAAACGCGGACAGTTCATGGTATTTCCGTAGAAATAGCCCTCAAAATGAAGTAAAAACACAAGATAAGGCTCAAATGTTTGATACAAAATATCAGAAAACCGCAGTATCAATAATGGAGCAGGCTAAAGAGAAGTTTTTGGTAGCCTTTAAAAGTATAAATTACAAACAAGGAACAGCAACAAGCATACTATCGGATATTATGAAAAAGTGCTGATAAAGGAGGATTAAAAGTGATATGGGAAGATGGAGGTATCGTCCCGATGACAACGAAACAGAGCGATCTGCCGGATATTTTGATGGAGCATGGAATAGGGTTAAAAAATGTAAAGAATGTGGCAGACCATTATCTTGGAGATATGGATATCAAAATAAAAAACGATGTGTTTAAAGTCACAGTAATGCTGCAGCAGAAGGAAATAAAATAAAAAAATATGAAAAAGGAAGGAGAATGTAGTAATGGATGTAGGTTCAGTTTATGGCAGTTATTATGAAACAGCAAAGAGTTACATGGGTTTGAGGAAGGAGGAAAAACAAGCGGGATTTGCGGAAAAGGTCACAGACAAAAGTCAGGTTTCCCCAGAAGATATGACTTTAGAGGAATACAAGGCGTATTTTAATGAAAAGATGAATTCATTATATACACATCCATCGCAGCGGAATAGAAATGATATTATAGATATTACGGATGCCGCTTATAAAAGAATGCAGACTGATCCGGAATATGAGAAGAAAATATTAGACGCTTTAGCGAAGAATAAGGCAGTTAATTTTGGAAACTATATTCCACAAATATCATATATGCATATAGATGACACATATGAGAAATGTTACGGCTATACGCAGGGCATGAAGGAGAATGACGGTTATTCCGGGAGTTCCTCCGCAAAGGGAACTGATGCCGGACGGCAGAAAAAGGCAAGGCAGAAGGAACTGCTGGAAGAATATTTGGAAAAGCGGGCGCAGATGAAGGAATTTCAGCAGGAGGCGTTGGAAGAAAAGATTGCAAAGCAGGAATTGGAGAGGAGCAGGCTGACAAAGGCATGGAGCAGTAAGAGGCAGATGGCGATGGCTTCCAATGCTTATGACGCAAATGTTATGACGGAAACCGCGACAGGCAGTGAGGTATAGTGTAATGAATGGTGTATCATTATCAAACCAAGTAATCCATTGGAATCCGAAGAAATTTGCCGTGAAGCAGAATTTCAATAAAGTTATCAAGGAAAATGAAAAAGTTTTCAATGATTATTACTGAAAGAGTAATAAAGCTGAAGGTGTGGACTGCTTTGGGAGGACGATTGACCTGACTTCGCTTATCAACAAGCCGGACGGATATCCGCAGGGGAGCAACAGCAATCTTGCTGAAAAGAAGTTTACCCTGGCAAGGGGCGGTACGCTTACCTGCTCGAGCAGGCAGTTACATAAAAACAATTTTGCAGTGGACTGTCTAAAATGGCAGGATTAGTAAATGGTCAATCATACGAGGAGAAAAATGTATGTCAATTAGTATTTCCAATTATCCTGTACATTTGCAGGATGGCTTTAAACCTAATAGAGAATGTTTGAAATCTCAGGGAAGTCAAAGTGAATACCAGAAAGTATTTCATAGGGATTCCTTAGAAGTTTCCCAATTATCGAAAAACAGGGAAATCTTAATGGATAAAATTAAGCATACAGTGGTGCAGTCGGCGGCATCACTCAGCGATATGAGAGCTGGAATATTAAAGGAAATCAGGGAAGAAAAAGGGCAGTATGGCTATTCGGATGTTGTGAATGCTTGTGGGCTGAGTTATGCAAGGCTGTATTCTGAAATTGAACAGCGCTATGAAAATGAACAGTATTATAAGGTAGATGGGACGCCGCTGACAAAAGAAGATGAGATAGGGTGGCTGGATATACAATTTGAGCAGGAAGTGGCATGGCAGAAATCCTGTGCCAGAATAACAGCCCAGGGGCAGGTAATTCAGGGGAATATTCCTGAAATGCCAACAGAGGAGATGGAAGAATTGGAGGACAGCTTTTATCAGGCTAAGGATGCCTATATGAAGCTGTACCGAGAAAACAGACGGGCAGAGAGACCGCTTGTTTTGCAAAGTTATATGTTTGGCAATAGCCAGATGTATCAAATATTGAATAGACTAGGAAATTTACAGGAGAGGGTGGTATAATGCAAGTTAATTCGTCCAATGGTTCATTACAACAAAGGTTTTTTTCTGGAACAGGCAGTATAGGCGGCATCCATCTGCCGGACTTCAATGACAAATATATTTTCTCTAAAAAGAAAAGCGGTGTCAGTGATAAAGAATACCGGAAGCAGATCAGGGAACAAGCTTATGAGGATTTTGAAAAAGGGCAGTTCCAAAACAAATCCGAAGGATTTAATAGGCTGATGAAAAGCTACACATCAGAAGTATCCCCAGACAGAAAAGGGATTATTACTTCCGGGCTGAAAGCTATTTCAAGGAACAGACAGAATGTGCTGAAGCCAATAGATTTTGTGGCAACACTGCTTGAAGGGAAAGTGAAACATCAGAAATTGCCGTCAGGCAACAGCGATTACATAGAGTTTTACGATAAGAATGGGGAGATGGTCGCGACTTATTCCAATAATGGGTGGACGATGTATACCACCAATGCGGAGGCATCCAGACAGACGGAAATGTGCATGATCTACAATGAAGCATGGGGGAATGCAAAGAGAGGGATTCCGCTGGCAAGTGAAGAGACGGTAAATGTGGATAATATGCAGAGTAGCTTTGATGCCAAGGCATAGCAGAAAATTATCCCTAATAAGCCACAGAGGACGGGCAGGGCAGTTCCTGCAACAATGAAATAGAGCTGTCTGCCGGATGTGCTGATGTAACATGGCATTGGTTTGAAGAATGCGGAAGCGGTGTTAGAAAAATACGATGGCAGAATTTGCATTTGACTGTGATGAGAAAGAGTTTAGGATAGTGGTAATTTTATAGTCAGTTAGTGCAACAAATAGTCGATAAGTGCAAGGTGGATTTGCAAGAGAAGAAATCTGGTCGATATGAGAAATAAGAACACATTTCGCTTGGAGGAGTGGTATATGAAAAAGAGAAAGATAGTATTGTCAATTATGATAACAGTCTGCACTATGTTTTGTCTGTGTGGATGTTCGCAAAAGGAACCATCTGTCGTTAGGACTTATGAAAAAACGGATTCGAAAGAGGCATTTGAGAATACTGAGCCGGTTATTATGGTTAAACATTATGAAATGAGTGATGGTACATGGAAAACGGATGATTATACCTATCAATACCGATTAGAGATTACCGGAAGAATGAATAATGCAGAAAAAGATAGCACATTTATTTTTTTAAGTAATATTGAAAATATAACATTTGATCAGGCATGGAAGGCAGCTGGATTCAGTAGTAATATGGACGACTATTTCGATGTGGAGGTTGCAAAATTTGTTGGCATGAAATAGGTAATGAACAATAGAAACGGATTTCAAATTAAATTTTTCAAGGAGGATGAGGTTATGTCGAAAATAACAGATTACAGTTTTTTATTTCACAGTATGTTTGGAACAAAAAGCACAAAAGGTGCAAGTGCTATAGGCAGCTTTCAGTTGTCGCAGTTAAACAGCAGTTCTGTACAGGCACAGTTAAGGGCGGCGGGCATTGATACGAACAGCAAGCAATATAAGGCGGCAATAAAACAGATGATGTCAAATGCAAATGGGGCAATGTATGGAAACATTCAAGGTATTAAAAATCTGATGAAAAGTTACGACAAGGACGGAGATTATATTGACCCGACGACAGGACTGGCGGGACTTCTGGTGACAGAAGAAAATGAAGGTAGCCGGAAACGTATCATTACCATTCCTGAGAGTAGCAAGGATGAGATGTTTGAACAAACAAAGAAAGAATTTCTGCGTGAAAACGGCGTACTGAATGGAGACACGACAAAACGCTCAGACGTGTATACGAATATGTATCACAAGGTACAGAAAAATGACCGATTGGCGGCAGGATATACTATGCAGCAGTATGAGCGTGCATATCGGCAGACGTTCTTGGATGCCGCAAGAAAAGCTGATCCAAAGTGGGAGATTGGAAAGCCAGTTCCGTTTGGGGTATTGGGTGGCATTACAAGAGAGTCTGTTGAAAGTACACTTGCAAATAGCGGAAGCGGTTTTGTGAAGAAATCAATAGATGTCAGTATTTAAAAACTGTAGCATTAAATAATGCTTGCGGAGCTGAGGGATAGGTGGCTTACATGGGTAAATATAAAGTATTAGATATTTTTTCTTTTTTACCTGCTAATGTGATAAGTTTAGAACAATTAGAAAAAATGTTTTTAGATAGCTTATCAGAAATATCTAATAATACAAAATTGGGTAATGAAGAAATTGTTGTTACTTGTAGTTCTCAATCTTGGTTTACTGAAAACATAAAAGAATGTGCCACAGAATTAAAGAGTGAGGGAAAGCAAGTAGCATATATCGTATGCAACGAAAAAGTAATTTCCGTTATAGGATATAGGGAAAATGAATAAGAAAAAACAAACAGCAGATAACATACTGCTTGGCTGGATATGGGAATCATTCTTTTGAATTTTCCAGAACTTAGGCAGTATATAAAAGTAATAAGGCAGGTGATGTGTATGGGAAAATGTTAGTTCTGACATTTGAAGATAATGAGGATGATATGATGAGCCACATATTATCGTTGATAAATACCAGAGAGGAAATCATTCAGATGTCAGGTTTGAATAATCATCTATTGAATTTCAAAGGTCTTAAGATTGATGAAGTTCAACGGGTGATCATTCGGGAAAATCAGGAGATAGAGCTTACTTATACGGAATTTGAGATTTTCAAGCTTCTTGCAAAGCATCCGGGAATAGTGTTCAGCAAGGAACAGATTTATGACATTGTGTGGAAGGAATCCTATTCCGGCGATTACAACATTGTCATGAGCCATGTCCGGAATATTCGGGAAAAGATAGAGGATAACCCAAGCAAGCCAATCTATATACAGACTGTTTGGGGAGTCGGCTACCGGTTCAATAAAAATTTAATAGCATAGAAACAGGCAATTAAGAAACGAAATCTTAGTTGTCTTTTTTATTTCTAAAAAAACATTTACAGCGATAGGTGCAGAAAGGAGACAGGAGTACATTGCAGAAATCAAAACGAATACGGGCAGTAATGATAAAGGTTTATAAGTGAATATTGTAGTTATGCGAAGGCAGTCAATAATGGCTGCCTTTTGTCATGCAAAAAAATAAGCAGATGGAGGAAATACTATGGCAGACGCTAAAACAGAAAAACAGAAAGTACAGGAAATAACAGAGAAGCTGGAGCAGGGTATCAAGGAGCTTTTTGAAAGCGAGAAGTACAAGACTTATCTGAATACCATGTCAAAATTTCATAATTACAGCTTTAACAACACCATGTTAATCGCAATGCAAAAGCCTGACGCTACGTTAGTGGCCGGATTCAAGGCTTGGCAGAAAAATTTTGACAGGCATGTTAAGAAAGGGGAAAAGGGTATCCGTATTCTTGCCCCGGCACCATACAAGATTAAGGAAAAACAGGAGAAACTTGATCCGGTAACAGGAGAGATTATGCTTGACAAGAACGGAATGCCCATTACGGAGGAAGTAGAGATTAAGATACCCGCCTTTCGTGTGGTTCCGGTCTTTGACGTGTCACAGACGGACGGAAAGGAGTTGCCGGATATAGGGGTAAATGAGCTTTCGGGAAGCGTGGAGAACTACGAGGATTTTATGCAGGCACTTACGGAGGTTTCCCCGGTTCCCATTACCTATGAAGATATAGAAGGGGAGGTAAAGGGATATTTCCATACCACAGACCACAGGATTGCCATACAGGAGGGCATGAGCCAGAGTCAGACCGTAAAGACCGCTATCCATGAGGTGGCACACGCAAAGCTCCATGATCGGGAACGGAATCAGGATATAGATGCGGTCTTAGACAAAGACCGCAACACGCAGGAAGTGGAAGCAGAGAGCGTTGCCTATACGGTGTGCCAGCACTTCGGCATTGATACCTCGGACTATTCCTTTGGGTATATCGCCGGATGGAGCAGTGACCGGGATATGAAAGAATTGAAATCTGCCCTTGATACCATACGAAAGACCGCTTCGGAGCTGATCACAGGCATTGAGGACAGGTTAGCAGAGTTACAGAAGGACAGGGCAGTGGAGCAGGAGCAGAATAAGGAGAGTATACTTCTGATACAGAATGATGATCTGACAAAATACAGTCTTGTGAGTGTTATGGGCATGGACAGACAGGAACTTATGGACGTTCTTTCAGCCATGAGTGAGGACGATAAGCTGAGTATTCAAGCATATCTGGAGAGTAAAGGGGCATGGACTACCAAGATTGCCAACGAAAATACAAAAGAATTTGGAGAATACCACCTTGATGTCCGCTACAATACTGACACAGAGGAGCTTGTGGATATGAAAGAACGAAAGGCAATCTATGATAAGTCTATGGAGCCGATTGCCGCCGGAGATGTAGTGGTAAAATTCTCCGGTTCGATGGGAAGCGAATGGGAGATTTCCAAAATCACAAATATGTCCCCGGACGAAGTTAAAAAGCTGCTTTATGATATGGCTCTGCTTAATGAGAGTGAGTGGGACGGAGATTATAATGCGTATCTGAAAGAACATGGAGCAGAAATGACTTTGATTAGTTCCAGTGCCGGACTGAATGAACACGCACCGCAGTTTTTTGATTTTGCATACGATGCAGATACAGGCGTGAGTGCATCAACGGAATTGTCTGCCATACAGCAGGCAGAGAACCTTATCAACCGCATGGAGCATGGGGCAACGGTCTTTACGGATGATGAGAGAAATCTGATTGTGAATTACAATTACAAGCTCGATGACATGGAAAAGACAAGAGAATTGGCGGAGAAACTTGCATACATGATAGAAAATCAGCCTGTCAATGAAGCGCTTACTGTCATAGATGCACAGGCGGAGATTGATGCCCTTCCGGATGGCATGATAGGTCTTTCCGAGATGCACGAGTATGGTTATTCCTGGAATGAAATGCTGCCTTTGACAAAGGATAAAGCAACAGAGCTTTTTGGGGAAGATGTGGCTGTGTATCAGCTCCATGAGGACGGTTCCGAAACGCTCATTGAAGATTCGGAAGAATTAAAGGAGCATGAGGGCATTTTCGGTGTGGAAAAGGACGATTGGAGCGCCTATCTGGAACACAAGAGTATGAAACAGGAGTTAGAGGAAAGCCCTGCAAACAGGGAAGCACAGCTTTTGTTTGGCAGTGAGGACAGATTTGGCATTTATCAGCTCAAAGATATAGAGGAAGCAAGAGACATTCACTTTATGGGAATGGACTATCTTGAAAGCAAGGGCATTGCGGTCACAAAGGAGAATTATGATCTGCTTTATACCGCACCGTTAGAGGAGGGCACAAGCCTTGAAGATATTTACACCCGCTTTAATATAGATCGCCCGGCAGATTTTCGGGGACATTCCCTTTCTGTCAGTGATGTGGTGGTGCTTCATCAGAACGGAGAGAACACAAGCCATTATGTGGATTCTTTTGGTTACAGGGAGGTGCCGGAGTTTACAAAGGAGCTTATGGCAGAGCATACAAAAGAACAGACTTCGGTCATTGATGAAACGACAGAGATACTTTCGGAGATAGCACAGGAACACGCAAACGATGAACCGGACAGGGAAAATGAAGTGTTTCTCGTCAATTACAACGAATGGCGTGAGGTCGGTACGCTTGACTTGGAACAGAATTACTTTGCCATTGACGATCCGTATGCGGACGGGGATTTCAGACTTTTGCATTTGCAGAACCAGATCAAGGACATCACGCCTGCAGGAGTGCATTACGATACCTATGAGGAAGCTGCGGCTGCCTTATATGAAGCAGAGCGGGAAATGGCGAATATGCCCTTCAACAAGGAAAATAACATCGGTTCCTATATGTTAAACGGAAGGGCACAGCTTGAGCGCATCATGGAAGCAAGACAGCTTCAGAAGCACATGGACATTGAAAATGACAAGGTATCCTACTATGTCATTGCCGATTTAAGCACATGGGCAGAGAACAGTCCGGAAAGGAGCAAGCTGGAGCGTTTTGACAGTATTTCTGAAGCAATGGAAGCATTTCAGGCTTATCGTGGCAAGGATGCGCAGTACAGTGATGACAAGGCAAGGACAACCTTTGGTGTCAGTGTGCATGGCATTGAGTTTGATGTAATCCATGTAAGGAATAACGAAAACGTCCTGTCCCTTGATTTTACCCACAGCAGTGAAGCAAAGGAAAGTAAGCACTTCATGGACGATTTGCAGACGTTGAGTGACAGTATCGGTATCGAAAAAGTAAGAGTCCACCGGGATATGTCACCGGAGGAAGTGAAAGACTTTGTGAAGCAGCGTTTTGAACATCAATTAAAACAAGGCGGTCTTGATGATATTTCCCTTTATATGAGCCGGTTCAATACGCTCTATGAACAGGGAAAGATGGAGAAGTTAATGCCTACTGCCAATCAGAAGCACATCGAGGAAGATGTACCGATTACGGAGTGGGACAATCCGTATTTTGAGGTGAAAGAGCCGGAGCAGATGGCATTTTCCATAAAAGATAAATTTGTCAGTATACAGACCTGTACGGAGGGATATGATTATTCCGTTTTTGATACGGAGTACAGGCTGATTGACGGTGGTGTGTATGATAATCCTGATATTTCCATTCATGCGGCGTTAAAGGACATTCTGGAGGACTTTGGACTGTCAAAACAGGATAAGCGTATTCCGGTGGACTATGAGGAACTTATGGAGAAAACAGAAGCGGTGGAGCGTGAACAGTTAAATAAGCGTATCCGGGAGGAAGTGCCGGAAGCAGACAATGTTGTTGCTGATTTCAAGGCAAAGACAGAGAAATTATTTAATGGGATCAACGGACAGACACAGGATGATATAGAGCAGACGGTATGGGCATATCTGCAATCAAAGCTCGACGAGTATGAGATAGATGTTGAGCTTTTGGATGTGGTGGTGTCCGGAAGCAGATGCAGAGGTCTGGAGAAAGCAGGCTCCGATCTGGATGTGGTTGTGGAGTATAAGGGCAGGGAGCATGAGGATGATCTATTCAATGCCTTTAACGAGGACGGTCTTATGATCGGCGGCATAAAGGTTGACATCAATCCTATCACAGAGGGCAAGACCGGAACACTTGCAACTTATCTTCCGAGAGTGGAAAGCTATCTTGCAGAGAAACAGGCAATGCAGAAAGCGTCTGCGGTGGAAGCCACACCGGAGAAAACCGTTACCTTAACGGTTGCAGAGTGTGGCGAATTTCACAGTCTGGGAGAGTTCCATGAGAATATCGCAAGCGTGGAGGAAGCAATCGCTGTGTGGAAAAGCATACCGCCGGAGCGAATGAATGGGATTCCGAGCATCGGCATCAACATACATACCGAGGGAATCGAGCGTTATGAGGACGTGGAAATGGATATTCTCTCCGGCAAGGTCATTGATCTGGAGGTCTTGGATTATGTACCGGACATAACAGACGATCCGAAAGCAATCGAGATTATAGCGGAGCTGATTGACAAGTTACCGGACATTGAGGTGCGTGGTTCACTGGAGAAGTGGCAGGCGGCTATCCTTGCTACGGAGATAGACCAGTTTTCTTATGATTATGACACTTATCAGTATCAGGATACGGTTGAGGACAGAGAAGCACAGGTTGCCAACATCACTGAGGACATCAGAAACGGAAATACTGGGTATCTGAATGACTTTCTCAATGCGGTCATTTCTGAAGGCGTCAGAGAGGGCATTACGGACATTTTCGGACAGGGTGTGGAGATTGATGACAGCGAAGCGGTTCAGACTGCGAGAAGGGCAAAGGAGCTGCTTGACAAGCTGGCAGAATACAAGCCGCTTGCAAAGGTGGAGGAGCTTACCGAACAGAATTACAACATGATTGATAATGTATTAAACAACGGAGCCGAGAAAAAGGAACAGGAGCAGACCAAAGGCAGAATTTCCATAAAGGAGAAGTTGGCAGAGAAAAAGGCAGTCATAGAGCAGAGGGATAAGGCGGAACGTACTTCACCGGAAAAGGAAACCGAGAAAAAATCACAGAGGGAGATGTAAGAAGATGAGTAAATTCACAGTAGAAGAAATCAATTTCATGTGTGTGCTTGAGACACAGGACAGGACGGATATGATTGGACAGATTAGACAGGTAATGCCGCACATAAAGGATAGCGATATGGAGGAGCTTGGAGAGCAGGTGTTAGGTAAGCTCCAGAACATGACAGATGAGGAATTTGCAGAAATTTCTCTGGAAGCGGCAGAATGAATGTGAGTCGGTACTAGCAAAATTCGACACCACATGATATAATGTTTTTCAGTCAGATTAGAGCAGTAGGGATAGTCTTGCGGTTGTCCTTTCTGGAAACAGAAAGGAGGTCGGTATGAATACTTTAGAAGTGCTTACACTTTTACTGGTTGTATTTGCAGCCTTGACATACATAGACAATAAACATAACCGCAAATAAACGGAAAGGCTATCCTCTACGCCAATAGGGGATAGCCTGTAATCCGTTAATAAACTTAACGCTTTATAAGTTTCCGATTGTGCAACCGTTGGACACTCCAATATCCTTCGGTTTTCTAATCTGATTATAAACCAGCCTTGCAGATTTTGCAAGAGGTTTAGGATAGGGGTGCCAGCGCACCTCTATTTTTTTGCCTATTTACAGGTTCGGAGTATCTTTTTTCTCCTGTTGATCCTGTGCAGGATCGGGCTGTGTCCGTCCGAGATACTGATTGAGATTTTCCTGTTTCCGTTTCAGCTCACGCACTTCCTTTTCGCAATCCTTATAGGTGGAAGTCAGCTCACTTTTCTGCTTCATCAGTTCCTGATACTCTGCTTTCAGTTTATCGACATTCAAGCCCTTTAAGTTTATGCCCGCCTGTTCCAGCATACGTCTGGCGCCGCCATAAAGTATAATCTGGCTTTCGTATCTGCGGAAATATGTGTCAGGATTCTTGGCTTTTTTGTAGCCGATATGATAGGAGCGGTTGTCTTTGTACTGATGTGCGTATTTGATGATTTCCGCAAGGTCTTTGATGCGGTGTTCCAGTTCCACCACGCTCTGCTTTGCAGACTTTCCGGCTTCGGTTTTCACCGCAATTTTGTGTTCCAGTTCTGCAAGGGAGCCGACTTCATTATAGCTCTGTGCGGCAATCTTTAAATTCTCGATGGCAGCCCACCTTTGCAGTCCCGGACTGTTCTGAAATTTCTCGTCCGAGGTGTCAATGAGCCTGCGGGCAGAGTAGTCCCTTTTGGGGATCACTGCCTTTCGCTCCCGTTTCCTTTCGATGCGTTCCCTGATACGTTCCTTTGTGTATTCTTTACCCAAAGACTTTGCACTGCCACGCACAAAACGCTCTTTATCCAGAGGGCGGAATGAGATGTATTTGGCAGCTCCTTCTTCAAAAGTTTCCCCCTTGATTTCATACCCTTTGGCTCTCATCAGAAGCAGAAATTCTTCGTAAGTGGAAGCCGACTTGATGCAGAAATTGATGTCCTTTCTGATCTGCGTTTTCCATGCAGAACCGTTCTTGTTAGACTGCCATTCTTTGTATTTTTTGCCACGCTGCGCACCCGGAATGATGACGGAAAGATTGTGTTCCTTGCACAGTTCATCACTCAGTTTACGGATGTGGTAATAGGACTGTTTGCAGTCGTGATATTTGTTGTGTTCGATGTTGTCAGCGGCACAAAAAATGATGTGATTATGAACGTGTTCTTTGTCAATATGGGTGGTAACAACATACGAATATTTTCCCTCTAAAAGTTTATCTGCAAGCTCCTTTCCAATGTGGTGCGCTTCTTCAAAACCGACCTCTCCCGGAGCAAAAGCCTGTATCAGATGATAGGCTTTGTTGGGACTGTTTTCCCGGCAGTGATCGAGAGTATATTTGAAGTCATAAGCTGCGGTTTCCGGAGAACAGGCATAAGAGGAAACGAACATTTTTTCATCGGTCTTTTCGGGGTTGCAGATGTAGTCTATCGCTTTATCAACGGTTGCTTTGATAGCATGGATTTTTGTGTACGCCATACCTCATTCATCAACTCCTTTACTTCGTCCATATCTTCCTGATAAATATTCCCGGTGCTGTTTATTCGCTTGGCAATCTGATTCAGATTTGAGCTGATACGTCCAAGCTCCGTATTATAATTTCTTAAATAACTGTAATCCACGTCATAGACATAGCCATACAAAATGAGCTTTCGTAAGAAAGCGGACTTACTTTTCATGCCTGATACTCTGAACTTCTCGTCCAGGATATACTGTTCGTCATCATCGAGATAAAATTGCACCGGATTGGTGCGTTTTCTGTTTGCCATTTCTTTAACTCCTTTCTGATTTTGGGTACAAAAAAACTGCTGTAAAATGTTCGATGTTTTACAACAGTTTGTTTCAAAGTGTATTCAATTTTTGGATAAAGCTATCCAAGAAAAATTGTAGCAAAATTACAGAAGAAGGTCAATGATTTTGCTGTGAAAAATGGCTCAAAAAAATAAGAGGGTTAGGGATACTTCCCTATGGAAATTTACGGGTTGTGCATGGGGCATAAGAGTAAATTTCAGCCCATGTGTCATGACATGGGCAGTGCTTGCTAAGTAAGTTATTTGACATTCCTAAAGGTATGTCGTTTGATTTATTATTGCTATTAAGATGTTTGCCGATATAGTAAATATAGGATGAAATTGTTTTGCAGAGCTAGTTGTTGTAGTATAAAATTATATGATGATTTGCCTACTTTTAAATTCATTTATATAAACTGAAGGGTGATAGCATGAATAAGCTTGAATATATAAAAGATCTCTCTACAGGTATTGAAACTATTAGTTATGAGAAAGTAAATATTGCTTACCCAGAACATACACATATAGGTCATTTTGTATTCGGTATTGTAACAGATGGAACAGTTGGGGTGAAAATTGACCAAGAGGAATTTATTTGCAATGAGGGAGAAATATTTTCTGTGGCTCTTAATTTGCCACATTCAATTTACCCGATAACAGATACTTATTCTATGATAAGCATATGTTTTCCGCAAGAAGATAATATAGATAGAGAACTTGATATTATTAGGAGAGAAATAATTGGAAATCCAGAATTGGAACTTAGCATTGCTGATATGTCTGAAAAAGTACACATAAGTTCATATCATATGATTAGAAAATTTGCTAGCGAAAATGGATTAACACCACACAAGTTTCAACTTCAATGTCGTATTAGGAAGGCACAGGAACTACTAGAAAGTGGAATGAAGGTGGTCGATGTTGCTGCAGCTGTTGGCTTTTGTGACCAGAGCCATTTATGCAGAGTATTTAAGAGACAGGTAGGAATTTCCCCGGAAGAATATATAAGATCCGCAATTTTATCCAAGCCAAACAAATAAGAAGAAAGTAGAATTGCTTCATAAACAAAGAAAGAGAGGACAATTCTATGAACAAAGATGTATTTGAAGCATTTAACATTGGTAACTTGTCAATTCCAGGGAAGATAATTAAGTTTGATCAGATTGAGTGGTCTAAACATCCGACTTTTGAGGGTGTGGAATTGAAGCATATTATTACAGGGAAACAAACTGAAGGTCAGTTCAGTTATCATCTTGTCAGAATTGCACCAGGTAAGGCTATCAAAAATCATATTCATGAAACCCAGCTTGAAACGCATGAAGTTATTGCTGGTACGGGAGTATGTATAAATGATGGAACTGAGTTAAAATATGAGGTAGGTGTAATATCTATTATTCCTGCAAAGATACCACATGAAGTTTTAGCAGGAGATGATGGGCTTTATCTGTTCGCTAAGTTTATGCCTGCATTATGTTAGAACTATAGAACAGGAGGTTTTTCTATTCTATTGAATAAATAAGTAACTTGTTAAAATACATGATTAAGCATGGAAGTGGTTGGTTTGGATGAAGTAGTCCTTTTACATATAAGCCATAAGGATGAATATTTATATGAAAAGTTGGTTGATTTATTAGAGGAAAGTGGCTACCAAGTCAACCACTTACAAAGCAGAGATTCTAAAGCAGAGTTATTCCAATTCAAAGAGTTGGTAATAATACCAGAAAGACATCAAGTGTTTCTAAATGAACAGGAGGTTGAATTAACAGGAAAGGAATTTCAAATACTTATGTTGCTGGCGAGAAATCGAGGGCGTGTATTTAGCAAAGAGCAGATTTACGATATTGTATGGGAAGAACCTTATTCTGGGGATTACAACATTGTTATGAGTCATATTCATAATATAAGAGAAAAGATTGAAGATAACCCAAGCAAGCCAGTTTACATTCAAACGGTCTGGGGAGTTGGGTATCGTTTTAACAAAAATTTAAGCAGCAGTCTGTAACGAAGAAATACAGATCACTGCTTATTTTTCGTTTTTAACTCCTAAAAGATATTCACATGATACTTGGAAATATTCAGCAAGAGCAACTACTTCATAATCCGGCACAAATCGTGTGCCTTGTTCGATTCGTAATACAGTCAAATCGCTAAATTCATATCCGGCAAGCTGGAGCTGTTCTGCCAGTGCTTTTTGCGATAGCTGCCTTTCAGTTCGCAATTCCTTTACTCTCTGACCTATCAGATTTTTGGAATTGCTTTCTTTATTCCAGTAAATTTTCATATCATCACCAACTTTCTAAAGATGAAGTGCGGAAAAATATTTTTGTAAGAAATTTAAGGATTGATAATACTGCCTGTAAAATACAATACTTAGGGATAGAGAAAATTGTGTGGTGTGGGAAGTATTACTCTAAGCGGAGAAAAAGGTAGAACCAGAGAAACCAAAGACCAAGAGTCAGGAAGCAAGTTTATAAAGGTTTATGGAAAGAGCAGGTAGCAATCTATCTGCTTTTTCCTGTTATGTGGTTATCGTAAGCAGAGAAGATTAAGTGACGAGCAGAGGAAACAGGCAAGGTTGCGATGGAGAAAATCAATTCAGACGAAAACAATAGGCAAATTTAAAGTTGATAAGAATTCACCGATATATTTATTAGACTATTCAGCATTACACATCATTACAGTTACATTTCAAAGCATTATAATTGTTTCACTTGAGGATAGATGCTAAAATAAATTTTTTAAGGAAAGAGGTGGTCGTGTGATTAACATAGCAATTTGTGATGATGAAAAATACATATTAGATAAAATCAAAAAGCTGGTATTTGATTTTTTTCATAGAAAAAACGTAGAAATAACTGTTTCACAATTCGGGAGTGGTGAGGAATTACTGAGACACAACAAAAATATAGATATTCTGTTCTTAGATATTCAAATGGATGGAATAGATGGGATGGAAACTGCAAGGAAGATGCGTAGTCAAAATTATAAAGGATACCTAATTTTTATAACAGTTCTAAAGGAAATGGTGTTTCAATCCTTTGAAGTCCAGGCATATGATTATCTGGTAAAACCGATTGAAGAAGAATGCTTTGAAAAAACGATGGAGAGATTATTTTCTGCTATGCAAAATGCAAAAGACGCAAGTTTGCTTGTCCAAAAGGGATACGAGAGTAATATTATTGCCTTTGATGACATTGTTTTTTGTGAAATTATAGACAGAAAAATATATCTGCATCTAAAAACGGAGGAAGTTATTGATTACTATGACAGAATTGAAAATCTTGAAACAAAACTAGATGGGAGATTTTTTAAATGCCATAGAAGTTATTTAATTAATTTGAGCCATCTGAAAAGTTATAAAAATGGGATGGCGTATATGATAAATGACAAACAGATACCTGTATCACGCTTACGGAGCAAGGAATTTTCAAGTGTTGTTTTGAAATATATGAAGGAACGGAGAGTGTGAAAGAATGGATGGATTAGATATTTTCAATGTATATATTATGGGAAGCATTGAAATGTTGACGGTTTTTCATTTCTTTACCAGATTTCTTAAGAAAAAGGTAAAGTTTATTTATTATATATTGTTTGCCTTTCTTGGAATGACGATTATGATGTTTTTTCCAACCGGCAGTATTATGGAATTATTGGTATATGTTCTGCTGTTGATGGCAGGAGGATTTTTTATATGTAGAACATACAATATATTTGTCGGGTTATATGCAGTTGTAATGATTGAAATAATGCACTTATGCTATGGAGTTTTTAATTCGATTTCGTGTATTTTATCTCCCTTGTTTTTTCAGGAAAATCCTAAAGCGGTTAGCGTTTTATTTATGGTAATGAGCAGTATTTTAGCTCTTGTTACATCTGTTTTGTGTTATCAGGTCATAAATAAAAATTTTTCATATGATGAAAACGTTGGGGCAAAATATGTTCTTCTGATTTTAATACCGACTTTAGTGATTTTTTTGGTAAGTGAATATATTAGTTCAAATATTTATGGACATACGATTACGATACAAGCAGATGGGAGTTTACCTAGCATAAGTCCGTTTCCATTACTGTTTATACAGATATTGGGGATAGCCAGTCTGTTTTGCATCATGTTTGCGTATAAAAAATTAGTGGATAGTTTTAAATTGAGCAGAGAGCTATCTTTATTAGAACTGGAAAAACATTCTTTAAATCAGTATGTGGAAGAAGCAAAAGTACGTTATGAGAAAACAAAAGCATTTCGACATGATGTGAAAAATCATATATCTATTGTCAAAGAATTGGTACAGAATGGCGATATAGATACAGCATTGCAGTATATGAGTGATATGGAAAATTTAACAGCAGATATGTCATTTCCGGTAAGTACAAATAACCCTGTACTTGATATTTTAATTGGAAATAAGTTAGGGATAGCTAAGAGCAATCAGATAGAAGTACAATGTTCATTTATTTCTCCATATCCATGTGGAATTGCTGATATTGACTTTTGTATTATTTTTTCTAATGCATTAGATAACGCTATCTCAGCTTGTAACCGAGTGCCCCATGATAATCAGAAATATATTCACATAACAGGAAAAGTGCAAGGTGATTTTCTTTTAATTGAAATAATTAATAGCCATAGTGGGAGAGGGAGCATTCGCAGTGGGACAGGACTTGCTAACATAAAAGCAGTTGCAGAAAAATATCATGGAGCAATGGAAGTAAGAATAGATGGAGATATATTTGTTTTAAGTGTTCTTTTAATCATTCCGCAACAATCAGAAAGCATTTCACAACAAATCTGTTAAAAACAGATATATGAATGACGAATAAGAGATTGTAAAAACATTATAGTGTATTAAAGAAAAGGAGGACGTTTTATGTCAATGGAAATAAGCAGTAATTATAAGGATTACAAAAATGAGTATTTAGATAGGGTACAGACAGGGCAGGATAAAGTAAAAGAAGCTTCACAAGATCAAAGGGGGGAGGATAAAAACGAAGGTATTCCCGTTCCAAAGGACGAGTATATTAGTAGCGAAAAATCTGGTAGCAAGCCAAGTGGTCTGTATCGTTTAGGGCAAGATGAAAATGGTAATCCAAAAGTAATGTATGATGATCCTAAGAGAGTCGCAAAGGCGAAAGATGTTCAACCAAAGGAGGAGCCAGCGAAAAAGGCAGAGAAATGTACGACAAATACAGATAATGTTGACAGAGAGATTGAGAAACTCAAGGAGGAAAAGGAACAGCTTGAACAGCAGATAAAGGCTGCGGCGGGGGACAAAGAAAAGGTTAAGGTATTGGAGAAAAAGCTGGCTCAGATTGAGGGGAAGTTAAGCCAGAAAGATAATGATACATACAGGAGAAAAAATGCAGTAATTTCTTAAACAAATTATGAATATGAGGGGGTGAATAAGAAGGAAAGGCTTTATTCACTCCTTTTGCAAAAGGGAAGAAGTTCAGATTAAGAGTAATTGCAGAATAGTAATAGCTGGAAAAGGATTTGGATGGTTGATAAGTATGAGGAACAATCAGATAAATACGTGGAGGAAAAGGTAAAGGCGCAGAAGTTAGATAATACTTTTGCTGATATTAAGACTGACAGTAAGTCGGCTTTTTTTGAAAGCTTAAGGGTATTTCAGATAAGTAATCCCAACGTCCTTTCTTCCATTTTGAATAGGGAGTTGACATTGCAATTTTGGAATAGCTAAAAGCTAGAAGCAGGAGGAAACAAGGTCAAACTGACTGTTCACATGGGAAAAGATAGTTTCATTGAAGTTATCAAAGAAAAACCAAACAGCAGATAACGTACTGCTTGGCTGGATATGGAAATCATTCTTTTGTATTGACCAGAGCTTTAGCAGTAGATAAAAGTAATAAGGCAGATGATTATTCAGAGGAAAATCCGCTTTATATTATAAAAGGCATGGACAAAAACGGGAATGAATATGAGCAGACAGTGGATGTAAGCAAGGTGAACCCTAATAACTGCTCTTATAAGGACATACTGGAGTTTCGCAAAGAAGAGAATTTTAAGCATAAAGAGCAAAATATCGAACTTAATAAAAAGGCATTGGCGCTGAGGGCTTATAATCAGCAGATTTTAGAAGAACATTAAGCAAGATATGAGTAGGATAATCTGTTTGTTGTCGAGTTCAAACGTAAAAAGACCAGATAACAGATAGTGTCTGTTGTCTGATCTTTTTTGTGTCATTTTCTGCAAGGGGTATTGATGATATGTGCCAAATGTTTATATTGAAAACAAATTTTCAAGTGAGGTAATAGAGATGAATATATCAAATGCTATCAATACGGTAAGCGTATCTGGAAGTTCTAGCAGTAGTGCTAAAAAAACTTCTGAAAAGAACAAGTGGCAATTAACAGATTCATTAAAAGAAAAAATTGTTGAATTGGCTAAGAAAGATGCGAAAAACAACATATATATGGGAAATGAGTTTATGAACTTGCGGAAAGCAGAGGTCGCTAAAGTGGCACCAAATCGGGCAGCACTGATAGGTAAGTTCAACCAATCAATGAGTTCTGGAAATATGGGTGATATGAAAGAAATACAAGAGGCAGACAAAAGATGGCTGTGTATTTTATTTGGGATACCATATGAGGCTGAATATCAAGGAGAGGGAACTGGTTCTGCGCTCCATATATATAATGAGGAAGGGGAAGAAGTTCTTACATACACTCAAGGGGTAGGGTGGCATGAGAAAGAAACAAAAGCAGAAACGGGAGTACATTCAGCGTTAAAATTAGCATATTATGAGGCATACCATGATGCAAGAAAAGCGCTGAACACTGGAACAAATGCGGAAATCATAAATGAAAATGTTGTGGTGCAAAGTAATTTCGATATGAAAGCATAAAACAATTAACAGGAAAATTTCAATGAGCTTTTTAAGTAGAATTTTGTTATCAGATTGGAAGTGATTGTATGGGAAAATGTTAGTTCTGACATTTGAGGATAATGAGGATGCTATGATGAACCGCATATTATCGTTGATAAATACCAGAGAGGAAATCATTCAGATGTCAGGTTTGAATAATCATCTATTGAATTTCAAAGGTCTTAAGATTGATGAAGTTCAACGGGTGATCATTCGGGAAAATCAGGAGATAGAGCTTACTTATACGGAATTTGAGATTTTCAAGCTTCTTGCAAAGCATCCGGGAATAGTGTTCAGCAAGGAACAGATTTATGACATTGTGTGGAAGGAATCCTATTCCGGCGATTACAACATTGTCATGAGCCATGTCCGGAATATTCGGGAAAAGATAGAGGATAACCCAAGCAAGC
>OJOE01000171.1_pt1 | contig 46123 bp, 48 predicted proteins | sample 1598191 | NCBI WGS metagenome assembly OJOE01 (sample SAMN03922463, study PRJEB24848) | human gut metagenome | isolation source: stool sample | host: Homo sapiens | place: Germany | collected 2009-11
GGCAAAGCTGAAGGGCTTGCCGCCTGCAATTCACAGACAGCAAGCCCTTTCGGCAACTTGAACAATTCTTATTAAGATTATTTGTCTAACTTTTTGGGGTCACTTCACATTTGGCGTACGGATATTTTGTGTCCCACTAATAGCTTGAAATGCGAAGTGTTTCTGTAATTCTATTCGAAAGAGGGTTTCTCTCATCATTGATGCAGACTTCCTTTTGAATTTCCATGCCTGGCTTTCTAAATCGCGGCCCAACTATTCCTCCCCGCTCCACAAATACGCCGTATATCTTCCGCATTACAATAATGATAAAATTGAAATCTGGCTGTCGTCCGTTCGAGATTACCCCCACCCGACGCCTTCGCATAATCTGCCTGGGAGTGCAGATACTACCTTTGCCAATATTCAGTTACAAAGGGAGTTATCATATGAAAGCAACCGGAATCGTGCGCCGCATCGATGACCTGGGACGGGTGGTCATTCCCAAGGAGATCCGCCGCACCATGCGCATCCGCGAGGGCGACCCGTCACAGATAACATTGGCACGGTGGGAAAGATTCTGCTTCGCCATGCTGGATCTGTCAAAAAGATGGGGGCTGGATTGTACATAGTGACGGAGGATGAGGGCAAGACCGTGGGGATTCGGGAGGGGTGGAATGGCGATGTTTTTCAAGTAAGGCAGGAGTTTGTGTCCTCAATACGAGCTCAGGATAAGGAACAAGTCAGGACACAAATTAATGTACAAGCCGCAGGATAAGTTGCAGCATAAGATATCAATGATATTAGTAAGTGGGCTGCTTTCACTGATTCGTTACGTCTTAAGCAATAAATTCCCTTCAACATTTAGTATGTCTTGAGGACAAACTTACACGTCATTTCGCCCATATGCTTACATAATTCACATGCAGCAGAAATCACCTATATTCTTCCAATATTGGGTGCTTCCAATGAATGTCTTGGTTTTGTTCGAATGTTTGGGTTTAATATAAATGCCCCGCAGAAATTTTCTGCGGGGCGTCCCTTATTTTACGATCCAAAAAACGAGAAATGCCACAGCAAATACTGCAATTGTCGGCACCCAAATTAAGAAGCCTTTGACGGGTTTCTTCTTGGAAAGGTCATTCAAAATTGTTGTGCGGAGAAGTGTAAGTAAGAAACTAATCCCACCAACAGTGATGAGGTTATAACCGATGAAACTTCGAAGTGTGGATTCAGCTTCCAAGAGTTTCATATTGGTAGAAATCAAACTGAAAATTGCAACGAAGACGGCGAGGATTGCCAGAACGTTTGCATAAATTGATTTCTCAATTTCTTTTACATCATCAGCCTTTTTTTCAAGCTGATTGATCTGCTTTTCATAAGCTTTTTTGTATCCGCTTAGACCCGTATAGCTTCCAATTTCGTCTTTGAACGTTCCACTATACGGTTTGCTTGCAGGGCCGGACAGTTGTTCAAAAACGATCATAGCATAACTGTCCTCTGCACTTAGGCGGATCTCATTCGCGGAAATATTGGTCAGGCGAAAAAATACACGCGTCTTATGGCCTGGCTGATAAATCGGAGCAGAGACAGACAATCCTTGCCGAATGCGGCTGTTACGATCATGCACGATAGCGACCATGTTGACCGGCATGTTGATGATTTCTTCCGCTGAGGTCATTACAGATTCACCGGGAGAAAGAACCTTCGATGTGTGCTCTCCGCCGTCATCATAAAAAGCTTTTGTGCGCAGATCATATCCGATATTTGTAATGCAATCAGTAGAAAAAGTATCCTTTTGAATGATTTCTGAATCAACAATTAGCCTCGAAAGATCGTGGTCAACCAAAATCATATCCATACCTCCGTTCTTTCTGTGCCTAAATTATAGCGCGACTGTGAGAATTTGCAATAGATTTTCGCAAATTCCCAAGAATTTAATGTGCAGTACCAAGCTTATATGTCGATGAGTCAGAGACGTGATACCCATGCATTTTTCGTATGTCTGCAATTCTCTATGTTGAAACATGATACCCGGCAAGCTTACAACATTTTCGGAGGAATCTTATTATGGAATACGCAAGCAGTGGCAAGGCCAAAGCGAACTTGACTGTGGGATCAGCGGGACTACACAAGAGCATATAGGAAACAGCGAGGGATGATTCTCAGATGGAACTATCCCTCGTTTTACTATATTGAATTTTCTCCCCGTTCGTTATCTCTCGTCCCCGCCGTGCGGATCGTGGGAATGCAGAGGAAACTGCCGTCCCTTTCTTCTGCATTTCCGTCCAAAAGGAAGTCTGGGCCACGCACCCGCGCAGGCTTCCTTTTGCATTTTCTGAGCAGGCATTGCAAGCTGCATTTTGCAGTTTGTATATGCACCTGCGAGGAAAATGAGGGATTGCAAAGGGAGCATCCCTTTGACGCTGGGTTTCCAATAGGGGGGCGAGCCGCCCTGTTGGCACACGATTTTGCTCCGCAAAGTCTAGTGTGTTATACCTTTGCTTCCGGCTGACGCGGGAAAGGGGTTGGCGGCGTACTCTGCAACAGGGCAGAGTGTGGCGGCAAACGCTTTTTGCGGCAGTAGGACAGGCGGATTTTGTGACGCGGGCTACGTCACAAACGCAGGATTTTTGAGAAGCAAAATCCAACTGGCCGGAAAAGGAAGCAGAGGTATATAAAGCCCGCCGCAGCGGCGTTCCCCCGTCCTTACGGCATCCCTTTCCGAAGCGTGTCCAGCGACCGATCCTCCAGCAGCTTCGTCCGGTTCTCGCTCAGATGGAAATGTATCGCCGCGCCTATCAGTGTGTGCTCGATATCGTCCGTGAAGCCAAAACGGTACAGCAAATATGTCTGCTCCCGCGGCTCCAGCTTATTCAGTGCCGCGTAAAGCTCCCACAGGGTTTCCGCTTTGATGAAAGCCTCCTCCGGAGACAGCGCATACGGATCAGCAATCGCCTCGATCCGCAGCAGCCGCTCATCGCCGGGCAGAATCTCGTCGAGGTACACACGCTCAAGGCCAAAGCCCTCCACGCCATCTTTCACTTTTGCAGTTGCCATGCGATGCTCGAAGGACATCTGCTCTGTATGTACGAGGTCGAGCATGGCGTTCTTGATGGCAGGCGCAGCATAGGTCAGGAACTTGAGCTTTCGCGCCGGGTCGAAGCCATCGACCGCACGCAGCAGCCCAATGCTGCCCTCCTGCACCAGATCGTCCACGTCGATGTTCAGGTCGCTGCCCTCCAGCGACGAACTCCGGTGCACGAGGTCAGCCGTCTGAATGATGAAGCCCATGTTCTTTTCAACAAGAAGCTCCCGCGCGGCCTCATCGCCCCCTTGAGCCAATACGCAGAGCCGTTCATTGGTCATGCTGGTCGGATTCATCGTTTGCCGTCGTTCCGGTCAAGGAGAGGAATAACTTCCTGACCTGTGCCGCGTCAACACTGGGCAGATGGGAAACGGAGGCCGCCACCGCGTCCGCAACCTGCTCTTTCGTGATTTTCCGGTTCAGCTTTTGGCCGCCCTTGGTCAGCTCTGCATAGATGCTATTCATCACCTGCGCCGTAAGCTGGCGCGTGGGCGGCATTTCTACCTCAGCTTCCTTTTTCACGGCGCGGACGGCCTTCATGAAAGAATTCTGAATGGAACTCAGATCCGCCTGATCAATGGGCGTCCGCAGGCTTTTGACCTCGTCCGCGGCCTGTGGCGTTGCGCCCAGCATGGACGAAACCATGGAATAGAGCTGGTTCTGCGCGGCAAACCCGGCGGTCAGCTCGTTATCCAGATACCGGGCAATTTGGTATGTGGTATCGGCAAACTGCGGATTTTCCAGAAGATAGCTGACGATTTTCGGATTGACCTTCTGCGTATAGAGGTTTCGCGCCGCCTCGACGGAGAGACCAAGCTCCGAAATGTCGTAGTTTTTGCGATCCGGCTCGTCCACCTCGCCCAGTAGGAAGTCGGTGGATACCTCAAACGCGCGGGCGATGCGGATGATGCTCTCATCGCCCAGCTTGTCCGTCTTGCCGCTGATGAAGCGGCTCAGCGCACTCTCCGAGCAGCCGATTTTCGCGGCCAGCTCTGCCTGCGTGACCTTCCGGGCCTTCATCAGGTCTTGGATGCGGTCGCGGATTTTTCCGGGGAGATATACGGTTTCATTGTCCATATGGCATACCTCCTTCATATAGTTCGTCTTATCAAGATTTGCTGACATGGTCGATACAGTCTTCAATGCTCTTTTTAATTCCCTTTTTTACAGCGATATGGCAAAGAATACCGTAGTAATCCTGCCACAAATTTGCCTTGCTTGGAGATTCGCCTGCTGCCGCAGCCGCGCACTGAGATGGCTGTACCGGCAGAGAATTTGCAATTTGCAGCATAGCATTGATTGTAGGGTACTTTTTCCATAATTCAAGATCAAGGCGCATGGCTTCTTCATCCGTTCCATACGCAATCGTATTTTGGATTCTGAGCAGGTCGGTCGCGACATCTGCACAATCATGTGCCTCATTGATAGCCTTCCACGTCGCAACTTTCACATCATCTTTGAAATGAATCTTCCCCATCTTTTGCGCTCCTTTCAAATTTGTTTCTCCATAGATCATTTTGTAAAAATAGGTTGTCTTTGCACTATTCCTTCCCATTCCAGACATACGCCGTATACCGTCCGCCGCTGAGCTTGATGATCTCGCCGGATTTCAGCAGCTCTGCCAGCGCGCGCTGGACGGTGATCTGACTGATATCCGGGCATTTTGCCATGATCTCACTCTTGGTGATCTTGCCGAGGTGGTTTTTGATGATCTCGCGCACCCGGTCGGGCTTGGAAAGCCCCTTGGTGGTCAGCAGCTCGGTCCGGCTCTCAAAATCTCGATATGCTGCCGCCAGAACGCCCAGCATATAGGTGACAAAAGGCGCATAATCGTTCGTCCCCTCGTGCCAGTTGTAGGAGCTGGCCTGTAGGGCCTCGTAATAGGTTTCCTTGGTATCGGAGATCAGCTTTTCGATGCTGATATATTTGCCGACAAGATAGCCGGAGCGGTACAAAAGCAGCAGCGTCAGGAGCCTGCTCATGCGGCCGTTGCCATCGTTGAAGGGATGGATGCAGAGAAAGTCCAGAATGAAAATCGGGATCAGCAGCAGCGGGTCAAGCTCGGTGTCCTGTGCAGCCGTCTGGAAGGCGTCGCAAAGTGCCGCCATCGCTCCCGGCGTTTCCAACGCAGAGACAGGCTCAAACCGGACGATCTTCCGGCCATCCGGCCGTTCTTCGGCAATCACATTATCCGAGTTTTTGAAGCTACCGCCGATGGACTTGCCGCTGTACTTGTACAGATCCCGATGCAGCTGCAAAATGACCGTCGGCTTTGGCGGGATATAGTCGTGGCTCTCGTGGATCGTCGCCAGCACGTCGCGGTATCCGGCGATCTCCTTCTCACTACGGGTCTGGGGCATGGTCTTCTCGCGGACGATTTTTTTCAGGCGGTCGTCCGTCGTAATAATGCCTTCAATCCGGTTGGATGCCTCGGTACTCTGAATCCGCGCAACCTCCAACAGGCTGGAAAGCACGTCGGCGCTGGCTTCGATGAAAAGATTCTGCTGCCCCTTGTACTCATGAATCTGCGTGAGATAGGCCACGACCTCCGGCGTCAGGAGCTGATTGTATTCTGCTTTGAAGTGAAAGGCTCTCATTCAAGTTCCTCATTTGCGTTTTAATTTTATCATAATCGCCTCGATGATACTATTATAGTATACCCGTACAACAACATCACGTCAATCTCAATTTCGTCATTTCTACGTAAATGATGAAATTAGCGAAGTAAATGATACCATTGCGTGTTCCCAATTCCTCGCCCTCCTGCTTGCATTTTTGCAAGATTTCAGGAGGGCGTTTTTGTTTTCTTGAACATGCGCCGGATTTCGTCGGTCTACGCTGATTTCGCCGTATATTCAGGTGACAAGGAGAAATTGTCAGAAAATTTTGAAGGGAGAAAATGCCTATGAACCTATTTGATACCGTGAAGGCCGCCGTCACCCCGCGCATGGCGGCAGAGCGGTACGGGCTGCCGATCCGGCAAGGCAGCATGATCTGCTGCCCCTTCCACGCCGACCGCACGCCCAGCATGAAGCTGAACGAGGACTACTTCTACTGCTTCGGCTGCGGGGCAAGCGGCGACGTGATCGACTTTGCGGCAAAGCTGTTCGGCCTGAGCGCCTATGACGCGGCGAAGAAGCTGGCGGCAGATTTCGGCATCACCGGGCAGAAGCCGTCCATTCTCGCAAGGCTACAGCGCGGGAAATCGCAGGCGGAAGCCGAGCGGGAAAGCTTCCGCGTGCTGGGGGACTACCTGCAAATCTTGCAGGACTGGAAGGAGCACTGTGCGCCGCAATCGCCGGAGGACGCCATCGACCCGCGCTATGCGGAGGCCTGCCATATGCTGGAGCGCATCGGGAATATGCTGGACATTCTGGCCTGTGGCACACCGCAGGAGCGCGCCGAGGTGGTGGCCGACTTGCAGAAGGACGATCGGCTCATGCGGATGGAGGCGCGAAACCGACAGATCAAGGAGGACGAGTATGGAACGAAATGAACCGCCGCGCTGGATGCAGGACAAGCACTTCAACGAAGTCCTGTTCTGCGAGGACTTTCTATCGGCGCACCCGATGGTCTGCATGGACGGCAGCTTTTTCACCGTGGAGGGCCGCGTCACGGACGAAGAGGGCATCCGCAAGCAGATTTATGAGATGCTGCGCCCGCACTTCACCAGCGGCACCGCCCGCCGCGCCACAAGCCTGCTGGAAACGCTCAGGCTGGAGGCCTACACGCCGGAGCTGCCCATTCAGGAGGACCGCATTCACGTTGCCAACGGCACGCTGTTTCTCAGCGGCGCGTTCCGCACGGAGAAGGAATTCTGCCGTAACCGGCTTCCCATCCGATATGACCCCAGCGCGCCGCAGCCGGTGACATGGCTGCGGTTTTTGTCCGATCTGCTGGAAGCGGAGGACATCCTGACCTTGCAGGAATACCTCGGCTACTGTCTGATTCCGACAAACCGCGGGCAGGTGATGATGCTGCTCAAGGGCAACGGCGGCGAGGGCAAGGGCCGCATCGGCGTGGTGATGCAGAAGCTGCTCGGCAGCAACCTGAAAAACGGCAGCATCGCCAAGGTGGAGCGCAGCCCCTTCGCCCGAGCCGATCTGGAGCACGAGCTGCTGATGGTAGACGACGACATGAAGCTGGAGGCGCTGCAATCCACGCACTATCTCAAGTCCCTCATCACCGCCGAAATGCCGATGGACTTGGAGCGCAAGGGCGAGCAGAGCTATCAGGGCAGGATGTACGTCCGGTTTCTTGCCTTTTCCAACGGCGATCTGGAGTCGCTTTACGACCACTCGGACGGCTTTTACCGCCGCCAGCTCATTTTGTCGGTGAAGAAAAAGCCGCCGAACCGGGAGGATGACCCCTTTCTCGCGGACAAGCTCTGCGGCGAGATCGAGGGGATCTTCCTCTGGTGTCTCGAAGGCCTGCGGCGCTTGCAAAGTAATAACTTCCGCTTCACCGAAAGCGCGCGGACGAAGGCAAACCGCGAGGACGCTCGTCGCGAGGCCGACAACGTGCTGCTGTTCCTGCGCTCGGAGGGCTATATCCGCCTGAAGGCCGACAGCGCCATCCCGTCCGCCGCGCTGTACGGTATCTACTGTATGTGGTGCAGCGACAACGCCTACAAGCCGCGCTCCGCGCGGACGGTGAGTATGACCCTCAAAAAGCACGCCGACGAGTTCGGCTTGGAGCATGACAACCACATCCAGAACGCCCTCGGCAAGCGGGTCAACGGCTTCTGGGGCATCGAGGCGCTGGTCGCGCCGCCGGTTGTATGAGCTCAGACACGAAATTCTCCATCCCATCCATCCCAAGCATCCCCAAAACCCCGGATGGATGGGATGGATGGGATAGATGTTTTCAAGTTCAACTGTGAAGGAGGACGCAATGGGAAAATTATATTATAAGGAACTGCCGCTGTTTCACTTGTACGACAGCGATCTGACCGGCACGCAGAAGCTGCTGATGACGCTGCTTCTGGTGAATCAGTTCGACATTTATGAGCTGAGCTGCCTTGCGCGGATGCGCCCGGAGGACGTGGCCGCCGATCTGGCGGAGCTGAAACGGAAGGGGTATCTGCAAGGCGAGTGAAAATCGGAAAGAAATTTGCGCGGCGGCGAAACGATTCCGCGAAACCGTGCTGCTCGGAATCGAGTACCGGCTTCACGGATGCGCATGGGTTTGCATGGTTTCCTGCGAAGTCACACGGTTTCGGAAAGTCGATACCCCTCACTTGCGAAGAGGGCATCGACCGCCGCGTTTCCAGCGGATTTGGAAAAAACAGGATATTACGCCAAACAGCGAAGCAGGTTTTCGGAAACGCAAACCCGCTTCGCTGTTTTCATCACGAAAAACAGGAGGTTTTTATGAGCATCAGAAATGAGATCAAATCGCAGATCATTCGCGCCGGTTTTACCATGCAGGAGGTCGTTGACCGACTGGCTGACGAATACGATTGGAGCGACAGCGTCTCCAATCTATCCGCAAAGCTGCAAAGGGAGAGCATCCGCTACAAGGAGGTTATGGAGCTGGCCGACGTGCTGGACTGCGACATCGTGTGGGTGAAGCGAGGGGATCGCAGATGAAAGCACAGTATGCCATTCTCCGCTTTGCCAAGTACAAAGGGCCGGAAATCGGGCATATCGAGTCTCACAACGAGCGCACCAAGGAGAAATACGCCAGCAACCCCGACGTGGACACGGCGCGCAGTCACCTCAACTTCCATCTGGTGACGCCGCAGCGCAAGTACCGCGCCGAAGCGGAAAAGCAGATCGCAGAGGCGGGCTGCCGTACCCGTTCGGACAGCGTGCGCGTGGTGGAGACGCTGGTAACGGCCAGCCCGGAGTTCTTCAAGGGCAAGAAGAAAAGCGAGGTCAAAGCCTATGTTCAGGAGGCGCTGGGCTTTATCCGGGAACACCAAGACCCGAAAACGATTATATCCGCCGTGGTGCATATGGACGAGAAAACGCCCCATATGCACCTTTGCTTCGTCCCGTTGACGGAGGACGGGCGGCTCAGCGCCAAAGAAATTGTCGGCAACAAGAAGAAGCTGACACAGTGGCAGGACGAGTTCTGGAAGCACATGGTCAAGAAATACCCCGATCTGGAGCGCGGCGAAAGCGCCAGCGAAACCGGACGCGACCATATCCCGCCGAGGCTATTCAAGGAGGCTGTCCACCTGAACCGGATGAAGGAGCAGATCATGGCGATTCTGAACGACACGAATCCGTTCAACAAGAAGGCCAAGCTGGACGAACTGGAAGCGCTGCTGGGAAAGTACGTTCCCGGCGCGGAGGCTCTGCGGACGAAGCTCAAAAAGTATGACTCGGCCTACAAGGCGCTGACCGCCGAGAACGCAGCGCTGGAGAAGCAGTTGGGTACTGCCTCCAAGGAGAGCGTCCTGAAAAAACTGGAGATCAACGAAAAGCTCCGGGAGCTGGACGAACTGCACCGCATGGTGGACGTCTTGCCTCCGGAGATTTTGCAGGCGGCGAAGCAGGTGGCCGCGCATAAGCCGCAGGAAAGATGAGGAAACTAAGGATGATGAAGGAGGTCGGTTCTATTTGGAGATGAACGTCAGGGACGATCAGAAGCTTGTTGAAATCTGGCTGACGAATGCAGAAAAAATTGACCCCGTCCTGCGGGAGGGGCTGAAAGAGATTTACGCCAAGTATAAGACGAAGAAATACATGGTCGCCGTGTTCGAGTCCGGCAAGGGCGATCTTTATGAGAACACGCGGGATCTGCTGCTCTTCAACCGCCGCCGCAGCGCTGAAAAGGCCGTGCAGCAGGCGAAAAAGCAGCGGGCCGCGGGCATGGAGCGATGAGCAGCGGGCGGAAGGGAGCAATCCCTTCCGCCCGTTTTCTTTTTTGCCCAACTCACTCATTCATATATGCGTACAGGTGCCAGTAGCGGGATGCTTTGAAATGTTTTATCACTGTTATGTCGAGCATATTAAAACGACTAGCATATGTATAAAAGGTAGTTCGCACAAAAATCAGATTTGAATCACAGAGAGAAATACTCCTCGGCTAATTGTTTATGTTGATCAGCTTTTGTATCACCGGATGTCTTTTCAAAGTAGTCAAGGACTGTTCGCCGTATCTTTGTACCTATTTCGCTATCAAGCGTTAATGCAGTTGAACCATACCACTTCCAGTTTTCCGAAAATCCTCTTCCCGATTCCTGATTTATTGCACTGTCATCCAGATAGATTCCAAATGGTGCTGCTTTTTCCTCGCCACGATATGCTGATATCATCGCGGGGCCTAATAGAATATTGTTTTTGTAGCCAAGATCCCTTTCAAATACCTTTGATGCCGCATAAGGAACGTGGTGGCCATGAATCACCTCACCAAGGGCAATACTTCCTCGAATGATGAACCAATGCGAAGGGTTGCTTTCAGTAATTTGTATTTCAGCTATACCTTTAAAGATACGAACAACTATCTTTTCAATATCACTTTTTTTAGCAGCGGTTATGTATGCACCATCCATAACTGGATAAACGAAAACGTTCTGATATTTTTCGTTCCGCCATGCATCTAAAATTGCAGAATGGAGCTTAAAAATAAAGTTTGCAGCTGTAGCTGTGCTTTTCAACATATGTGTCTGAATACCCATAATGTCAACAAAAGCCACATAACGTTTGCTTGCGGGGGGTAGGAGCTTTCCATTGAAGAAAATTTGTGCCATTATACAGATCCTCTCTCTATCTATATTTGAAATCCATAACCCTAGGCGCTTTTACTATAATTGCCGGCTGCTTGCGATGTTTTCTTGCTACTACTACATAACCCCATATAACTTCATCAGCTCAATGCGCTCCTTGGCGAGCTTGATGGAGCCGGAGGCGCTGTTGCCTGCGCCGGACTGCTTCTCGCTGGCGTAGTGCGCGAGGCGCTGCGCCCACGCGACCGGCAGCAGGTACGGACGCTTTTTGAGGTACGGGAAGCGGCGCTCCAGATACTCCCGCTTGGGGAATACCGTGCTCAGAACGCCGCTCTTCTCCCCCGTCCGGCTGGCCTTCACGGCGTTCAGCGTGACGGTGGAGGAATGGAGGCGCGTTAGGTCGTTGGAGCCATACACGCCGCCGCAGAGGCTGTCGTGCAGCAGCGGCTCCGCGTCAACCGCGTCGCTCCACGGCGCGGGCAGGTCAAATTCGATGCCGAGATAGTCTCTGGCAATGCGGAACGCTGCCGCGGCAAACGTCGCCGCATGAACTCTGGCGCATTGGTCATGCAGACGCTGCCAGTCGATTTCATCGTGATACTCCCACGCCCACAGGCCGATGTCGCAGAACTGCCGCAGGCCGATGCCGCTGCGCACGAAATGTTTATAGGCGTGCAGGATCAGGTACAGCAGGTGCTCGTGGGGCGGCATGGCAAGAAAGCCGTCGATTTCGACGGGGTTGAGGTCGGCAAAGAAGTGGTTCAATTCGTCATGTGCATCTTCGGCAGAATCAAATAAATGCCTGTGCAGCTCGATGTAAAGCGGGCTGCCGTTTTTTGTGTAGGACACCTCGTCCGCCGTAGACAACTCATCCGCAGGCGTGTCGGTGGTCAGACCGTTCGCAAGAAGCTGCTCATGGCAGGTCATAAACTCCGCGTCAGGGATATAAAGATCGTCGTCCGCACTGATGCGGTGATCCTTGAGCGGGTACAGGCGGCTGCAAAGCTGACCTTTGACCACGATGGGATGTAGACCCACGGTGCGGAGTTTTCGGTAGAGGTCAGCGAACTCCGCCGAGCGCACGGTCTGGTTCAGCACCTGCCCGATGACCTGTTGCTTGGTTACGGCAAACAGAGCCACGTTCTCTTCGGCAGCAGGCATCTTGCGGACGGCCTCGAAGAGGATCGGCAGCAGCTTCTGCTGGTTGGCCAGCGTAAAAATGGCAGGCCAGTCCACCTTTTCAGCGGGCAAATCTCCACCGGAGATAGCCGCTTTGGCGATATGGAGGAATTGTGTTTCGATGGTGGTCAGGGTCATGTTCGTGTGGCAAACCCTTTCTCTGTATTTTTCGATGGCGGGGGCGATGAGCAGCGAAGTGGAGCCGATGAATGCACCCAGCGTGTTGCAGATCGCGTCGTCCGTCTCCGCAAGCCCCAGCGCATAACGGTACTGGGCGTACTCGATCCCCGCGCTGAGCGCGCAGCCGATGAATGTTGTGAGGATGATTCTGCCCCAGCGGTGCCACTTTCGCGGCAGGGCATTGGACAATGTCAGCCCCAGTGGGAAGAAGAGGAAGACGTTCATCAGCATCTCGCGGTAGAGTTCTGGTTGCTGGAGTGCGGCGGTAAATGTGGCAAAGGGCGTAAGGATGGGCTTGTAGTCGCCAGGTGTGCGGGTTAGGATGGTGGCATAGAGAATAACAATAGTAGCCGCACAAAAGAGGCAAATGTTTGATATCACCTTTATACCTTGGCGAATCATCAAGTTGAAGTATGACCAGCCGACAAGCGTTATCAGGACTATTAGAATAGCGGCACTCAGTGGCCAAGCATAAATTCGTTGTATCATAGGCTCTTACCACCAACCAGCGCTTAAGAATATAGGCGAATAAAGTTATACAATGAACCCACCCGTATTCTCCAGGGTTTTGAGCATTTCCTGTTTTCTTTCTTCGGTTATATTTCCAATAAGGTATTCCGTGCCAAAACATGGAAGTTGTGATAAAGCCTCTCTGCTTTCGGTGATATATGCCTCATAGGACTTGATCACTCTACACGGATTTCCAACTGCAACGCTACCACAGGGTATGTCATGTGTTACTACGCTATTTGCAACAATAACACAATCATCTCCAATTCTTACATTCGGAAGGATTGTTGTATTAGCTCCGATAAACACGTTATTCCCGATAGTTACCCGCCCAATCTTTGTATATCCCAAAACGCGCTTTGTACTGGCATCATGGCACAAAATATGTACCCTTGGAGCAATCGTAACATTATTGCCAATAGAAATGAGCCATGAATGGCTAGGATCATAAATTACGCCATCTTGAAAATTCGGATTTTCTCCAACTTTCATCCCATTTGCAATTGCAATTTCGAGTGCCGAACGATCATCATTTTTCAACAAGTACTTTCGAATAAATGTATATATATATTTAAACATGATTTATATTTCATCCCTTAGTTTTAAAATCTCAGGCATCCCATGTGTTATTATTGATTAGGTTGCAAACATCACATTCTAAATTTTGCATGCCAATTATATCCATTGGCAATTTGCTGTTATGCGGAAATTCTAGTAGTTTTTCATATTTGGGGAATACTTCTTCTGCACTATTAACTAAACCAATGAAACTCAAACCTTGAAGGTACTCATAGCATCCCCTGATTTTAGGGCTCTTCCCACTCAAAACAATACACTTTGTTCCTGTGATTGCGCAGAAAATCATGCCATGAAGTCGATCAGTAATAACTAACTCCGCTCGGCTAAATTCCTGAAGCTTCTTGCATAGCTCTGCTTCCCGATCCTTTACGGAAACATTATGATCTAAAACGGTATTTGTAAATCTGACATTATTGAAGTAAGAAGTGGCCTTTAAGCAAATCGTTTTATAATCTGCTTTGGAAACCGTTCGCTCCACGTCGTCTCGCATACAAATTAGACAGCCTGACCGTTCGCTTGAATTCAAACTCGGCTCAAGTGACAAGACCATATCAGGAGAAAGCTTTACATGTCGATATAAACTCTTCATCAAGGAAAAAGAGAGTTCCTCCCGTGCATACAAAAATAGTTTCGGATGCTTATTATAAATTTTAACGGATTCCTGAAGCTCAGCTCTACCATTTGGACTGTCTTCATAATAAATGCTGTTGGGAAAGAAGCATATCGTCGCGTCAGGAAGTTGCTCAACGAGAGATCGATTCATAGATTCAATGTCCGGCCATAATGTCCCTAAGTTTCCGCCACCGTTCACGAACACGGTGGCACGATTTAACATTTTCAGATAATTATAGTGTCGCAGCGTATATAACTGATGGCCGGTTATCTCAAAGAAATGTATTCCCAGCCGGTTGAACATTTTTGCCTCCGCATATGCAATTGCGTGATCGCCGAGATTTGCATGCTCTGGGGTAAAGACTAAGAAAACTGGTTGTGAATGGAATGCTTTGTATAGAGCTATAGGAGTGGCCAGTTTCCAGCAACAAGAAATTTTTCCTTTAACATAGGATGCTCCGCAATATATCTTTTTCAAAAAAGCATTGCGAAAGAAGATATCATGAATCTTTTGCTTTATTCCCACGGAGTGCACCTCGAATCTTTTGTGTTCTTACTAAAATGGGGCTAATATACCGTAGAAAGAAACCCGTCTTTAAGTAAAATCTGAAATATTGATGATGAATAACCAAGCCCATGAGATACCGGGTATTTTTCTTTTGTGCCAAATACTTATTGCTTTCCCACCCCGGAAAAACAGTTTTGCTGTAATGGTAAGCTTTCTCCATATCTTGTCTATCGTAATCATAACCAAAGAATCGAAACGCAGAATAGTAGAGCACATGAAGAATACAATTCCACTCCAGCTCATCATGAAACTCTGTCAGCAATCCATATGTTTTGTAGTACTGAAGCGTACTGTCAAATGCGGTAATGATCTCCAGCATCCGCGCCGTGTTTTGGCTATGTGTAATGCTTGCCTCGTGCTGAACATAGTAGTATAGCGGTTTTTTCAGATATCCCAAGCGATTGGTGCACGGTACCAATTTTAAGACCGTTGCCAAATCCTCATACCACATCCGTTCCGGAAAAAGAATTGCGTGCGCCGTATATAGAGAACGCCGATATACTTTCAGGCACGCTGTAGGCTCCAGCAACAGGAACTGCTTTTTACTAAGTGTGGTGTACTCATCAGGAATATCAGCAACGGTAGCTACCTGCAGAATCTTGCCAGACGTGTTTACCATATTGCAATCGAACGCTAGGATATCCAAGTTATATTCCTGAAGATAGGAATCGATTTCCTCCAACATATTAGACGGAATATAATCATCACTGTCCAGAAAAACCAAAAATTCTCCTGCCGCGTGCTGAATTCCGGTGTTTCTGGCTCCGCCCAATCCTCTGTTTTCTTGGTCTATAACTCTAATCTTGGTATTTGCGGTTTCATATTGTGACAAAATCGTGCGCGAACTATCTGTAGAACCATCGTTGACGGCAACAATTTCATAGTCACTAAATGACTGATTCAACGCTGAATCCAAGCACTTCTCTAAGAAGCGCTCCACATTGTATACAGGGATCACAATTGAAAATCTCATTTAGGTATTCCTCACAAATGGTCTATGCCTTGCGTTTGAGGCATGTTGCAACTTTATCCTTCAGTATGTGTGCCGCTCCGAGAAGATAGTGGAACTCACCATTTTTTCTAAAAGTTAAAATAAAAAGCGCATTGGGAACAATTATACAAATCAGGCACTCGATAACAATCCTCGGAACCAAAGAGAGTCTTACCATTTGACACATGGCATAACACAAGCCGCAAGTAACGACAAGGAGACCGGCGTAGAGCAGATATCTTGCTATATACGAAGCAAAGTTCAGGTGAAATCCATGCTTAAATATCACAAACGGTTCATACCAAGTATTCGTAAACGCACGGGCAAGTGCTGTCGCCAGGAAAATACCAAACACGCCCCAAAGTTGTCCCAATAGGATGTCTCCAATCAGATTCAGAGCTGCTGTAAAAAGCAGAATGTATTGCCCATAGCGGAATAAGCCCATTGTTGATTTATAAAGTCCTACTACACACTGCATACCAAGCATGTAGAAGTTAACTGCCAAAATAATTGGGATCTTTAGTCCCATCACATATGTACTGCCAAAAAAAAGCGCAATCACATCATTAGACAGGCAAACAATGCCAATGGCAGCCCATCCATACAACCAGAAGTTTGCCAAATTCAGCGCCTTGAAGACATGATACTTATGCTCGTTGCCACCAACAGCATTGAGATTGCCGAGACTGGCTGATAAACTGGTAAAGACCTGATTGACGAGAGATGTGATGGTATTGGTGATCAAGGAGTAGTTGGAAACAACACCGGTCGTTATCAAACCGTTGAAGTAAGTAATAACGATATTGTCAGTATTATTTACCAGAATACCGCTTAGTTTTGTGACCGTCAGTGCTTTGATGTTTTTGGCCAGAGAACGGATCTCCGTCTTTGACAGCTTCTCAGCATTTTTATCGGCAATATAGGGATATCTCTTTTTTGCCGCCGCTGAAATCAGAATATTTGTCACCAAGACAAAGACGACCTGCAAAATCAAGTATACCATATAGTCCTTCAGCAGGACTAAGGCCAGAATCTGTGCAAGATTCTGTACGATCACAACGCCATAGCTGATAGCAAGAACGATGTAGTTTTCCTGATGCGCAATCAGAATCGAGCTTCTATAGCTATAGAAGTAGCTGCTGACGGTACTGAATAAGAAAATAAGATATAGCACCGTAATATTTTCGGAAATATTCGGCGGATTTTTAATCAGCAAATCCAGAAATGGTATCAGCAGCAAGCCCATCATAGCAATGACGGCGCCGATCACCTTATAGGCTGTACCGTATACCTTCATGTAGGAGGCGATCTTTTTTTGATCGTCCTCCGCTACGGGCCGGTATAAGGCATAGATCATCGCCGTGCCAACACCAAGTTCAGCAAGAGACAGCATGGACAGGATGTTAGAAAACAGTCCGTTGATACCAAGATACTCTGCATTCAGGTGATGCACGAAAACGATTCGGCAGACAAAGCTGAGAAGGATGTTCAAGGTATAGCCGCCCAAGCTTGCAGCCATATTAATGATTGAATATTCTGTCCTTGAGCGGTTTGCCATAAGAACTCTCCAAACAATTAGTGATCCAAAATACTTTCCACGCTCCGCATGGTATTGGAACACTAGATCGCTCGTCGGCAGCGTCAGATGTGTATAAGAGACAGGTATTGGAAAGTGAGAAATACTCTCCCTGCTTTGCCGCTTCCTCACGGAAGCTTTGGAGCTGCTGTGGAGAGGTCAATACTTCTTTCAGCGCTGTATAAAGATCTTCAGAGTTGTTTTCAGTAATTATTCCGCACTGAGCAGGGCCAAATAATTCTCGAATGCCTGCGCAATCCGTACTGACCACGGGCAGGCCGAGAATGACCCCTTCCGTGACGACGGTACTGAACCCTTCTGACCGGGAGGAACACACAAGAAGATCTCCTGTAGCCATGATGGAATAGGGATTTGCGTGGAAGCCGAGTAAGTAAACCACGTTTTCTAGATCAAGTTCCTGAATCAGTCCTTCAAGCATGGGGCGGTCTTCACCCTCACCTAAAATCAGTAATTCAAACCGGAACCCATCATCCCTCAGTTTGGCCGCGATTTTAATCAGCCGGTCAAAGCCTTTTTGATTTACAAGGCGGCCAACAGCAATCATTCTGAATACGGTCTTGCCTGAAACCTCGCATGGAAGCTGTGCTTTTCGTAAGATCTCCGCTCTATCGATTGGATTATACTGAACGACAGTTTTCTCCGGTGAAACACTATATTTCGATAGAAATGCCGATCTGACCGATTCTGACACGCAAAGTATCTTGTCGAAAGCCTCATAATGCGCCCGTTCATCTACAACACTTTGATAGAGAAAATCTGTCCAAGGATTCTGCTGGAGATCTATGTGAACCCACGCATATTTCTTCGATTGCCGATTGGTTGAGCCCGCGATGATCTTTGTACTTTCTCCCTCAATAAATGCAATTTCAACATCATACTTTTCGTGGAAAAACAGCGCATAAAACAATTTAGACGGAACATTGGTGAAAAGCTTGCCCTTTACCCTCCCTGTAAATTGACGGACTCGACGCCACAGAGCGTTTTTTCCTGCATACCGGTCAAAAACCACTTTATAATGGATCTGGGATGGGTAGTCCAATTTAGCGATGTTCTCCCGATGCATAGAGTACAGTGTGACATCGTATTTGCAATAGTCTAGGTTGGCAAGTAGCGTCTGCAAAACCTTCTCCGCGCCGCCACCATTCAGGCTATTTATCATAAACATTACCTTTTTCATCGCGGTCCCAACTTTCATAAAGATGACAATACGCCGTCTATCTCAGCGATTCGCGTGCCCATGCTAAAGTCCTGCCCTCGCTTTTTTGCAGCTTGCGTATACTGTGCCAAATCAAACTGGCCGGACACCAGCTTTTCCATAAGGCCATATAGCGCCTCATCGATGTTCGGAACAATCACTCCACTATGAGAATTACCGATCAGCTCCTGCATCCCGGCGCACTCTACGGTAAAGACAGGCTTTCCTAAAATCAAGCTTTCTGTCGCGGCGGTACTAAACCCTTCAGTATAAGAAGAGCAGATAAACGCATCACATTGATTCAGATAGTTGTATGGGTTCTTGTGAAAGCCTAAGAGCTTGACTACATCCCCCAAATCATTTTCATGAACATACTGTTCGAGTTCTGCTTGTTGAGAGCCTTTCCCGATGATCCACAGTGTAAAGCGATGGCATTCATCATGCAGTCGTTTTACACACTTGAGCAGACGAGGATACCCCTTCTGCCATTCAAGGCGGCCAACTGTTCCTAGCAATAGCCCAATTTCCGGGTGCTGCATGGACAACGGTTCTTCTGCTTGTTGCCGGATATATTTTTCATCAACCGGGTTGTACTGTACACATACGCTTGCATCAGTGAAAATCTTTTGCTCAAATGCTTTTTTTACACTCTCAGATACGCAAAGAATGCGGTCAAAGCGCTTATACGCGGCGCGTTGTTCATGCAAACTCGAATAGTATTTGTCGGCATAAGAATTTTGAGAAAGATCAGTATGTACCCATGCAATCTTCTTACTCTTCCTGTTAGAGGAGGCTGCAATGATCTTGCTCGCAAATCCTTCTATAAAGGCAATCTCAATATCATAGCGTTCCCTGAAAAAGTGAGTATACACGACCTTTGGTGGAAGATTATAAATCAGCTTCAGTTTTGCCCAAAATAATATCTTTTTGGTGCCGCCAGCACGATAATCAGCCGTTTTAAGAAAGGAACAATACCGGCATACCTGGGCTATGCGCTTCTCATATACATCCCCATCTGTTACTGTGCATACAGTAATATCATATTTTGTTTTATCAAGATGGCATACAATATCGGTAAGCACCTTTTCGGCCCCACCGCCAGCCAAGCTTTCTAAGAAGAATAGAATCTTTTTCATATTATCTACCGATGGCTTTCCGCATTCTCCGCCACACACGTCCGATTTTTGCTCTGATCTGCGTTCTTTTCGGCAGCCAGCTCATGGAATACCAGTGGATTGAGTAGGTATTCTTCGTTTTTGTCAGCTTGCCCGTTACGCTGTCCATGGGATTGAAGTAATCCTCTGGATAGACATGGATACCCGATACAACCTGCTCTTTTCCGTTGCGCACAAGGCCGAAACGCTCCATCACATCCGTATTGAGATGCGGGCAGCCTACGGGCGTGACGCTGCCATCAGCACCGGCAAAGTGCAGCTTTTTATATTCCTCGATCATCGCCTGAATCACCGGATGGTGGGCCTCAGCGGCGATGGTCAGGCCGGAGGCAACATACTGATCGTTCTCAAATCCAATGAATCCCTCGTCATCCAGCAGCGGCGAAATGTCCCGCAGCACCTCCACGTCGGTGTCGAAATACACGCCGCCGTACTGCTCCAGCACGACAAGGCGCATAACGTCGGACACGAAGGCATACTTCTTCGCAGCGTAGGCCTCCGCCATGAAGGGCATGGCAAGATAATCGCAGTTGTCCTCGTTCCACTCGCGGATCTCAAAATCCGGGCAGAACTTCTTCCAGCTGGCGATGCACTTTTTGGCAAGCTCCGGCTTTTCGCCGCGGCCAAACCAGCAGTAGTGGATGATCTTTGGGATCATGGGTCAGTCCTCCATCAGCGCGTAGATCTTCTCGACCTCCGCGCTGTTCGTATAATCTCTCTTTGCGCAGCTCTCCGACAGCTGCTGCATCCGGGCGGGGTCGCGCAGCAGCGCGGCAATTCCGGCAGCGCAGCCTGCGTTGTCCATGGGGACGATCACGCCGTCCCCCCCGTCCTCCAGCTGGCTGCCGGAGGTGGCGTAGTTGGTGATAACGACAGGCTTTCCAAGAAGCTGCGCTTCCCGCACGGTGACAGCCTTGCCCTCGTAGCGGGAGGGCTGCACATACAGGTCGCAGGCGCGCATATAGGGGTAAGGGTTGTCCTTCTTGCCGAGGATGATGACGCGCTCCTGCATCCCGGCCTCATCAATCTTCTGACGGATCAGCGGCTCGTCTCCGCCATAGCCGATGAGATACCACTTCACGTCAAGGCCGTCCGCTACCAAGCGGCGGCAGATATCCGGCACATTGTCAAAATTCTTCGCCTCGCAGAAACGGCCAACGGAGAGCAGGGACATTCCGTTGCCCACAGGCATATCGGTCTGAGTCATTGCCGCCTGCTTACACGTCAGCTCCCGGGGCAGGATATTCTCCACCGTTCGAACCTTCTGCGCCAGCTCCGGGAAGACGCTCTGAAAGCTCTCGGACGCCCGCTCAGACACGCCACAGATGGCATCATAGCCCTCCCACATGGCAAGCTCCGCCGAGCGGTCGAAGGTCAGCGCCGTGTAGTCCGTGTGAATCCACGCCGCGTATTTCTTCGCCCTCACCTGTTCCCGCGCAAAATAATGCGGCGTTAGGAAGCTGATGGCAAGATCATAGGTCTTGCCGGAAATCGGCGGCATAGAGTTCAGCGTGTACTTATGGCTGTAGGTCAGCGCTGCAATAGAAGGCTTGTCACTGGAATGCTGCTTATCAAAGCGCCGTGCCGCAAGCTTCCCTTTCAGCCGCCCGCGCAGCACGCCCAGCTGTCCGCTCTTGACGAGTGACGCCATGGGCACGGCCAGCGATGCATACTGCGGAATCTCCGGCAGGAGCTTTGCCTTGGGGTTCAGATACGGCATCAGCTCGCCGCTGTGCCGCATCAGAAAGAGGTCAACGTCGTAGCGGTCGTAGTCGATGGCATCGAGCAGCCCCAGCAAGCTGCGCTCCACACCCCCAAGCTCCATCGCTTGGGAGAAGATGAGAATGGATGGTTTCATCAAGCCTTTCTCCTGATATACCCCGTCAGCATCCAGCCCGCCGGGGTACAGAGCACCGTCAGCAGCTTTTTTGGGGATTCCTTGATATAGTTCCGATTTCCCGCAATCTGGCTGCTGGAACAGTAGTGGACGATATTCTTGAGCTGATACTGCCAAGTCAATCCCGGCACCTCCATGATTGCTCGTCGGAGTTCAGCGAAGCTGCGGGGACTATTGACGTATTGCTTCCAGATGTTCGCCGTCATACCGTCAGGCTGGTATTCCACCAGGCAAAAGCATTGGTTGACAGGATGAAACCGATACTGTCTGGACAGCTTAATGATCAAGTAGTGTGGATTAAAGTTTTTCTCACCAGCAAACACAGGCATCGGAGCCACAGTGCGCAGCAAATCATTGCGCACGACATATTTTTTGTCTCCCATACCCGGAACACAAAGCAGGGATGCCGCGTTGATCAGTTCACTGTCCGGCAGCCTTTTGCCGATCAGGTTTCCATCCTGATCCACATCCAAGCCAACCAGTCCTGCCGCGCCACTGTCTTTAACCTTTTGCCATTCAGCGAGAATACGCTCTATTGCGTCCTCTGGCATGGAATCGTCAGAATCGATACAAACCGATAGTTCCGTTTCCATGTTGGCGATGGCGGTATTGTATCCTGTGTGCAGGCCGCCATTCTCTTTATAGATATAGCGAATGGGATACCCATTTTCGCGTTCCTGCCACTCGGTGACGAGCTCTTTGGTATGGTCTGTTGAGCCGTCATCGATAATCAGCCACTCGAAGTCCTTACAGGTCTGACAATTCAGGCTCTCATAGCACTTAGGTAAGATATAAGCACGATTATATGTCGGTGTAAAAACAGTTATCTTCGGCATTGTTGCATTCAAGTCCCTTATTTATCTGATAAAGGCAATCTTTCCGTCTGTTGCGGTAAGGATTTCCTTCTTCTTGCTTTCATCAAGGCCATAGCCCATACGGTACTCATCACCAAACGTGTTCGTCTCGTTCATTTGAGATTGAAATCGTGCGACATATTCGTCCACCCCGCAAATTTCCTTGGCCGGAACACCGGCAACGACTGTCCTTGCTGGCACGTCGTGCGTAACAATACTGCCCGCACCAATCACAGCATAGTCACCGATGGTAACACCGGGCAGAATCGTTGTATTAGCCCCAATAAAGACGTGATTGCCAATATGAACCTGCCCAACTTTGGTGTATCCAAGGGTCTTCTTTGTGCTGGCATCATGCGCCATAACCGTCACACGGATGCTCATCGTCACGTCATCGCCGATTGTAATCAAAAAGCAGTGTGACGGGTCAATGAAACAGCCCTGTTGGCGGTTGAAGTTCTCGCCAACCTTCATCCCGCGTTCAATCAGAGCCTCGGTGGGAACCTCGCGGTTCAGCAGTAAAAGAATCCTTTTTAGAATTGCCATGCAATAACTCACTTCTTTAATATCATTTTTTCTACTTGAAAAACAAATTCACTTAGTACTGACGACAGTAAAAAGGCAACGGCCATGTTGAGAAAAGCGCTCTGAAAGTTTTGCATTTTTAACGGCCCCGTCAAGAAAATGTAGTGTACAAGATAGAATTCGTAGGTTCTCTTGCCTAACGAAGCAACGCATGATTTCACTGAAGAACTCACTGTCGCCTCAAACAATTCTCCAGTCTGAAACAGGAACACTATGATTGACAGTGCAAGAATCAAGGCACACAGCTCCGTTGCGACAGAGTTGTAAAAGGGCGTTCCGTCGAAAAAACAGCGGAACGCCAAACGGCAGCAGCAAGAAAGAAATGCGGCGCTCAAAAGCAGTCCATAATGATATTTTCTGAGCAAAAGATGCGGTAAAACATAGAATCCAACAGCATAGCTCAGAAGCGAGTTTAGCAGCGTACACCAAATCTCCGGAACCGTATAGGCCAGCAGTACACAAGCAGCAAGCCAGACTACCGCCATCAAAACAATTCCGCGTTTTCCCGGCCGGGCATGCGCCTGTAGAAGCGGTGTTAAAAGGTAGCAAATCAAGAGATGCGTCAAAAACCACAACTGCCCACAACCGGGGATGTACTTCTGTGTCAAGCCGCAAATTGGGATGATCGTCTGCCCCCAGATGGACAAATCAATAGACAATCCAGCAGCCAAATAGAGAATCGCCAGTATAGCAATAAATATGTAAAGTGGCAGTATCAACCGCTTTATCTTTCTTCCATACCACTTTAATTTGTTCTTTGGTGCCGCTTTCTGGCCGTGCAAATATACAGATAAGATAAAGAACATCGGAACACCAATATTGAAGAGTTGCCCCAACATTCCCCCAACTAGGGTGCCAGATTCGTTGCATGCGTGGCAAAGGAAAATCAAGGCAGCGCCGCAAATGCGAATAACATCTATTGACATAGCTTGTGTTCCTCGACGCTCTTAATGTAGAACTCCTGTAGTTTTACGACTTCGGTAGTGATATCGAAGCCATGCGCAGCAATTTCGCTTCGGCGGTCAGTGCGAGGAAGATTCTTCTTTTCGAGAATCTTTGCCGCCCAAATCTCCGGTTCTGCCGATAGAGGTAGAACATCCACCAAGCCCTCGGTCAGAATGCATTCAGGCGGCACCTTATCTGAGATTATGCAAGGCAAACCTGCGGCTTGTGCTTCTACCATTGTCACAGGCAGCCCCTCATACAACGACGGGAACACAAACACATCCATCGCCTGCATCAAATCAGCGACATCGCTGCGGATGCCGAGAAAACGAACATGCTCCGCAACGCCCAACGCCTGCGCTTTCGCCTGTATTTTCGGCATGTCTTCACCGCCGCCAGCCAGCAGAAGGACTGCGTTCGGCTCTTTTTTCAGCAGTGCAGCAAAGATATCGATGAGGAATGGATGATTTTTAGGCTGATTAAATCGGCCAACATGCCCAATCGTGAAGTCGTTTTCAAGGCCAAGCTGCCTCCGCATTTCTTGGCGCTTGGTTGGGTCATAGGTGTAAGCTGCAACATCTATAGCATTGTTGATAATCTGATATGATGCTCCACCAAACATCCAGTCACCTGCATCTTTTCCACAGGCGAATAGGTTAGTAGCATATTGGGGAATGAACCTCTTGTACCACAGCTTGACGGGATATTTCAGATTCTTGTCTTGGTTGGCACTATGGCTGTGGGCAACTCTCACTGGGACATTATGCTGCGCGGCAGCCTTCAAAATCACAGAACTAAGGCAATCCTGATGTACATGAACAACTTTGTATTCCGGGTGTTTATCAAAAAAGTGATTCAGCGCAGATAAATAACTTTTGCTCCACGGCACCAAGCGCGGCAGACGATAGATTCTCCCACCAAGGGATTCGATCTCATCGTCAAATGCTGCCCGCTCCTGACGGTGCACCAAAAAATCAAACTGAACCCGCTCACGGTCTACGTGCTTGTAGTAATTCATGAGCATGGACTCTAGACCGCCACGCTCCATGTGGGTGACAACTTGTAAAACACGAATTGGAGTCATCGCTTATCCTCCTAATTGTGCGAGATATTCTGACAAACTCAGTCGTGCAAAGTCCTGGTCGAACGGGATAGCGATCACATTTGCATAGTAGAAATAAGCGATAAATCCCAGCACCATCAGAATGGTCAGCATCTTTCCGTCTCTGCCGCCAATCTTTTTCAGTATCCACGGAAGAGCCAGTGATTGAAAAATAAGGAAGTAGTTAGCGAGCCGCGCAAAATAATTTGCCGTACCGAACAGACCAACAAACATGATTGCACCATTGAGCATGGTCAAGTTCACTATGAGGTTTTCTACTTTAGAACTGTCCGAGAACAACTTCTTGCGGTAAATATACGACAGAACCAACGGCACATTGCAGACGAGCACACGGAAGATATTGATGCCCTCGCCAGCAAACGATGAAACCGTATATTCCTCGCCCAACAGGGTCGTGATATTGACAACGGTACCAATCAGCGGGCGAAGAAGGAATCCTGCCGCAAGGAAAATTGCCAGCATCCAATAGGTCTTTTTTGTCCACGGCTTGAATTCCATGAACGGCACCAGCAGATACATCAGAGAATAGGGGTGGATCAGCGTCGCAATCAGGATACCCGCCAGAAATAGCAGCCATCTTTTTCTGAGCGCAAACATTGTCGCAATGACCGCAATGCCGACTGCCGCAGCCTGCTTGATGCCTGCAAAGGCAAAGGTGTAGCAGCCGGTGGTAAACAGCAGAAAAACGGTCAGCGGATAATTTGCCGAGTAGGCATGCACGAAAATGACGTAGCAGGCGACGGTCAGGTAGGCCCAGAACATCAGGAAATTCTGCGTGGACACGCCGCGCATGCTCATCTGATAGTTCACCCAGTTAAACAGCGGATTCGCACCGATGCTCCTATCCGCTGTTTCCCACGAGCTTTCCGTAATCAACTCGTAACTATGACGGTACGCTCCTGTATCATTGCAATGTGTCCGTAACCCCGCAAAACCTGCCAGCAGAACGATGATCAATAGTGTACATACAATCAACCGCTGCCGCCGATTGGACTTTGCAGGTCCGATCGAAACATGATCCGCGCACCACGCCAAGGCGATCGTTATGAGCATGAGGGTGACTAAATCGCGCATGTCAAATCTCCAAGTGTTTGATGGTTTCCGCCACAACGGCGGTTTTGCTGAACCTTTGCCGCATTCGCTCCCGGCCACGGCGGCCCATTTCACCCCGCCAGCTCTCCGGCAGCTCCACAAACCGCCGCATAGCCTCATACAGCGCGTCCGCGTCCCTCGCAGGGCACAGATAGCCGCTGACACCGTCCTCCACCGCCTCGCGGCAGCCGGGGATGTCGCTGGTGATGAGCGGTCGCCCGGAGGCGGCAGCCTCCAGCAGCACATTGGACATACCCTCATGATACGACGGAAGCACCACGCAGCTCGCCAAGGCGTAAAAGCGCTTCATATCCGACTGATAGCCGTGATACTTGACCACGCCAGCCTGCTCAAGCTCGTCCATAAGGGGCTTGTAGCCTTCCTCAAATGAGCCGACGATATGGAACTCCACATCGTCGTCATATTCCTGCTTCATCCGCTTTGCGGCGGCAAACAGCTCGTCCACGCCTTTTTCGTGCATGACACGGCCCACAAAGAGAAAACGCACTGGCCCCTCCTGCGAGTAGGGCTGGTAAGGGTAATCCTCCAGATTGACGCCCGCGCCGTTCAATACTACATCGCGGCCTTTTGGTACTACACCAGTGGCGGTGAGGGTATCCCGGTTTCCGGCATTCTCAAAAAATATAACCTTTGCGCCCTTCAACGCCGGTTTATAGAGCGCCAGCACGAATTTTTTCAGCCAGCCGCCGTTTTCAATGGCGCTGCCCAATCCAGTGATGTTCACGGCATAGGGGATGTGCGCCATCCGGCAGGCAAGGCCGCCGTAGATGTTGGGCTTGATGGTATAGGTTAGAACAAGGTCGGGCTTGACTTCTTTCAGCATGGCGCGGTACTGTCGGAAAAGCTTGCTGTCGCGTATAGGGTTCATACCGCGGCGCTCAATGGGCGTGTCAATAAAGCGGCAGCCAAGCTGCACAAGCTCCGAAATGAAACCGCCGTCCGGCAAAGAGATATATACCTCGTGTCCTGCACCCAAAAGCGCTGCAAGCAAGTCCTTTCGAAAGCGGTACAGGCCAACATCGTTGTTGGCAAGCACCAGAATCCGCTTATTTGATTTTTCTCGCAGGGATTCCGACATAGGTTCCGCTCTCCTTGATATCGCAAATCACCACCGCACCCGCACCGATCGTGCAGTGGTCACAAATGCTTATGTTATTGCTGATAGTCGCTCCGATACCGACCCACGTGTGGTTTCCAACTGACACCGTTCCGCCGAGCCTCGCACCGACGGAAATGTGGGCAAAGCTGCCGATGTGGTTGTCGTGCTCCACGACTGCCGCCGTATTGATGATGCTATGTTCTCCAATATGGGCAGACGGATTGATCACAGCATTTGCCATAATGACGCTGCCTACGCCGATTTGCGTTTCCAATGCAGAAACGACCGCAGATGGGTGGATTGCCGTGTACCAGCGTACACCGTCAAGCTGACGCGCGATCTTTTCACGAACGCCAGAATTTCCAATCCCCACCACAAAGGACGCTTCCGGGTATCTTGCGTAATCCGCAACCTTTCCCAGCACGGGAATGCCTGCGATCTCAGGCGGGAGTGCCCCATTGTCGTCCAAAAAGCCCAGCAGCGTATCGCCGCTTCTTCGAACGATATCTGCAACGACTTTTCCGTGGCCGCTGGCTCCGATCACAATAACCTTCTCACTCATGAACCGCAGCCCCCGTTCCCGTAAATGCTTCCATTGTTGCACTACCCTCTGCGCTGATCCCTTCGCGGGCGAAGACGCAGCGGACGGTCATGAAGATGATCTTCACATCCAGCGCAAAACTAACATGGTCTACATAGTCCACGTCATAGGCAAACTTTTCTTCCCACGTCGCAAGGTTTCGCCCGTGCACCTGTGCCCAGCTGGTGAGCCCGGGGCGAACGTCATGACGGCGATGCTGCTCTTCGCTGTAAAGCGGCAGATACTTCACCAGCAGTGGTCTTGGCCCCACGATGCTCATCTTTCCGCGGAAGATATCCCACAGCTCCGGCAATTCGTCGATGCTCAGAGAGCGCAGCTTCTTTCCAAAGCCCGTCAGCCGTTCCTTGTCCGGCAGCAGGTTGCCGTTTTCGTCCCGCGCGTCGCTCATGCTGCGGAATTTGTGGAGCTTGAAAATCTTCTCATCTTTTCCCGGACGCTCCTGACAGAAGATCACAGGGCTTCCGAGCTTCACGCGCACAAGAATCGCAGTCACCAGCAGCAGCGGCGACAGGACGATCAGCGCGCACCCGGACAGTACAACGTCCAGCAGGCGCTTGATGTATTTTTCATAAAACCCAGCCTTATGCCGCATCAGAACATCCCCCGAATGACCTCGCACACGCGGTCCACATCGTCCATGCTCATCTTCGTATCGCTGGGCAGGCATACGCCGCGTGCAAAGAGATCGTCGCCCACCGGCGCATCGCTGACGCTGACAAAGGGGCAGCCTGCGAAGACCGGCTGCAAATGCATGGGCTTCCAGAGGTAGCGTCCCTCGATGCCAGCCTCATTCAGCTTTGCCAGCATCTCACCGGGCGTCACGCCGCAGCCCTCGTTCAGCAGGGTGACGGACAGCCAGCGGTTCGATTTCGCGCAGGGGAGCTCTGGCTGCATGGTCAGCGGCAGGCCTTTCAGGTTTTCGCAGTAGCGTGCAAAGATAGCCCGCTTCTGCTCCACGCGCAGCGGCAGCACCTTCATCTGCCCGCGCCCAATGCCCGCGCAGATGTTGCTCATGCGGTAGTTGTAGCCGATTTCCTCGTGCTGGTACCACGGTGCGTTTTCGCGTGCCTGCGTGGAGAGCTTCAATGCGTGCTTCGCCTCATCCTCCGTCCGGCACAGCAGCATCCCGCCGCCGGAGGTGGTGATGATTTTATTGCCGTTGAAGGAAAGCGCGCCAAAGTCGCCAAAGGTGCCGCACTTCTGGCCGTTGTATGTGGAACCCAGCGCCTCGGCTGCGTCCTCGATCAGGGGAACGTCATGCTCGCGGCAGATGGCGGTGATCTCGTCCAGCTTCGCGGGGTTGCCGTACAGGTGGACAACGACCACGGCTTTGGGCGTACCATACAGTTCAAAGGCGCGTCGCAGAGCGGCAGGATCCATGTTCCACGTCTCCCGCTCGGAGTCGATGAACACCGGCTTCGCGCCGCAGTAGGCTACGGGATTGGCGGAGGCGGAGAAGGTCAGGCTCTGGCAGAACACCGTATCGCCGGGCTTCACACCCGCGAGGATCATCGCCAGATGCAGCGCCGCCGTACCGGCAGACAGGGCGACGGGATAGCCCTTACCCATGTAAGCGCCCATCGATTTTTCAAACTCGTTGACATTCTCACCCAGCGGTGCGATCCAGTTTTTCTGAAATGCGTCGTGGATGTACTCCAGTTCATAGCCCTCGTCCGACATATGCGGGCTGGCCAGCAAAAGTCGTTTATCCATGTTCTTCTCCTATGTTTTTCGTCCACCGGATGTCAAAATTTGCTTCGGTCGGGCGTATTCGCTGCGTTTAAAAGTGCGACAAATCTGCGCCATTCCTTTTTGCCGCTGCGGCATACAGAAATGCGCAAGTTCATCGATCCATGTATATTGCCGTTTCCCACCCGAAAAACGTTGGGATTAAGCCATTTTTATTACTTAATTATACTACATATGGATAAAAAACGCAATGCCTAACATAAGTGAAAAAGTGTGCTGGTTTGTCAATGAATCAGCACACTTTTCCTCGTTCAGCAGATCATTTTCCGGTTGCACATGCTCGATTCATGTGATACAATGTTATTCAATAAAGAGAGCGAAAAATTCTCCGCAAGTGGCAACACGGTGAAGACAGTACGGCTTGTTCGGAATGAAGAGTATCAGATGAAAGAACCGGGGAACAACGCAAACCAGCTTTTCGACGATCAGAAGATCCGTGTGGCATGGGATGTGGAACAGGAAGAATGGTACTTCTCCGTCGTGGATGTGGTCGGCGTTTTGACAGACAGCCCCGACCACAATACCGGGCGAAAATACTGGAACAAGCTGAAACAGTGTCCGAAAGAAGAAGGCAGTGAACTGGTGACAAACTGTCACCAGTTGAAAATGCGGCACGGTTGCCGGACTGGGCAGAGCACGCCGAGAAGACCACAAATGAGGAATGAATCCAAACTCAGCTACCGAGAAATTCTCGGCAACTGCCGTCCACGGACGGCATACATCTCCGACTTCGACCGGCAGATGGCAAAATACTTAAAGGGCGGTGAGCCAAATTGACCGAAACATTTGACATCGCGGGCTATGCCCGCATTTCCGTGGATGATGAGCAGGAGCAGAAGAACATCTCCATCGAGAACCAGAAGGCCATCATCGAGGACTATGTAAAGACCCACTTCCCCGGCAGCACGCTGACGTTTTTTGAAGACCGCGACCGCTCCGGCTACACGTTTGAGCAGCGCGAGGGCTATCAGGAGATGCGACGGGGCTTGATGCGGCACAAATACGACATTCTCATCATCAAGGACTTTTCCCGCTTCTCCCGCCGCAACTCGCGCGGCCTTGTGGAGCTGGAAGACCTGCGCGACGCGGGCGTGCGCATCATCTCCATCGGCGACGGCGTGGACTTCCCCAATGACGACGACTGGCTGAAAATCCAGTTTCAGTTCCTTGTGAACGAAATGCCCGTCACGGACACCTCCCGCAAGGTGCGCAGCGTTGTGAAGCGGCGGCAGAACGACGGCGAGTGGATCTGCGCCGCGCCCTACGGCTATCTCGTCACCGAGGACAAGCAGTTTGAGATCATCCCCACGGAGGCCGAGACCGTCCGCAGGATTTTTGACCTTTACAGCAACGCCGGTTGGGGCTACAAGAAAATCGCCAACTACCTCACCGATCAGGGCGTTCCCACGCCGCGCATGTCCGAGCGGATGCGCAAGGAGGCGGCGGGCAAGAAATCCAAGCGGGAGGTCAAGAACGCATGGGCCATCGCCACGGTGCAGGGCATTCTGGACAACGATTTCTATATCGGCACGCTCCGTCAGGGCAAGTACACCCGCGCCAAGATCAACGGCAAGGACATCAAACGCAACGACGACGAGCACATCGTTATCGAGAACCACCATCAGGCCATCATCGACTACCGCACCTTCGCCATCACCCGTGCGCTGCGGGAAAAGCGCAGCCGCAGCAACTATCGCGGCGTGAAGATCAACGACAACGTGTACTCCGGCTTTTTGCAGTGCGGCGACTGCGGCAGTCCGCTGTTCGCCATGAGCCGCTCCGACCTGGCCCCCGCCTACACCTGCGGGACGTATCACCGGCGCGGCCTCAAGGGCTGCACCAGCCACCACATCCGCGTCGATAAGCTGGACGAGCTGCTGAAAAGCTATGTGCGCAAGCTGGCGGACAGCTCTGCCGCCATGCTGGAACAGCTCAACGAGGAACTGAAGCGGGAGACCGAGCAGGTGGCGGAAACGGAGCAGTCTGCCGACAATCTGGCGGCGGTGTTGGCCGACCTCACCGAAGAATTGAAAGTCACCAAGCGCCAGCGCATCCGGGAGATCATGAAAAAGCCAGAGCAGGAAGCCTCCATTGAGGCGCTGTATGACGAGATGGAAGCCGACCTCCAAAAGAAGATCGACGGCATCCACCACCAGATCGACCTGCTGAGCGACAAGCGCAACACCATCATTCAGGTGAACCGCGTGGCCAAAACCGCCATCGACGTGTTCCGCGACATTCTGGAAAAGGACAAGCTGGAACGGAACGATCTGGAGCTGCTGATCGACAAGATCCTCGTCTTTGAAGATCACCTGGAAATTAAGCTCAAAACCGACATTGACACGCTGCTGCGCTGCGGAACCCTCCCCGCGGAAACGGAGGACGCCGCAAATTTTCGTGAAGGCACGGAAAATATCGAATTACAATCTGTAGGGGCGGATGCCCACATCCGCCCGCGGGTCGATGAGGGCATCGACCCCTACGAAACAGATCTCGTCCAAAGCGCTAAAAACCGCGAGGACAAGGTTTTCCGTGTCCATGTTATCAGTAACGGCGACCCGCTGGAGATCTACACCACCCGGGAGGGGGAGGTCATATTCAAGAAGTATTCCCTCCTGGGGGGACTGGAGGACTTTGCGGCGCAGTTCTGCGACGCCCTCAACCGCACCAGCGGCTTCACCGCCGCCGTCACCGACCGGGACGCCGTGATCGCCATCACCGGCGCCGGAAAGCGGGAGCTGCTGGGCAAGTCCCTGTCCGAAGCCCTGTCCCGGGTCATGGAGGAGCGCCGCATCTACTGCTGCCAGGGCGCGGACCAGCCCCTGCCCGTCACCGACGGAAACGACCGCTACACCGCCGCCGTGGCCGCGCCCATTCTCTGCGAGGGGGACGTGCTGGGCCTGGTGCTGTTCCTGTCGGCGGAGGGCCAGATCCCCGGTGAGGGGGAGTATAAGCTGGCCCAGACCGTGTCCGCCTTCCTGGGAAAGCACATGGAGGCATAAAACTCCACCGCCGCCTCATCGGCTTCTGCCCACTCATTCCCGGGCAGAACAACGGCACCCCCTGCACAGGCTTGACCTGCGCAGGGGGTGCCGGTTATGTATGCCGTTATGACAACGGGCGTGGTGTGCGCATATGCGCGGCGCTTTTTGCCCAGGGTGACCCAGGCAGCGCCGGCCAGGAGCGTGGCAGCTGCCAGAGACAGCCACAGGCCCAGGTTGGCCTCGTCACCGGTATAGCCGTCCTCGGTGCAGGCGGCAGGCGTCTCGGTGCGGTTGGAGGTGGCGCGGATCACCGGGTTGGTCAGGTCCACCACATCGGGATTGCCGTTGATGAAGGTGATGATCTGGTCGTCGCTGGTGGCGGCGGTATCGGTGGCGGTGATGCCGTGGCCGTCAGCACTGTAGGTTATACAATGATGTGTGAAAAGTCAAGAAATTTGAGTTTACCAATGGGCGGCAAGGCCGTGGGCCTGTTCGGCTCCTTCGGCTGGGGCGACGGCGAGTGGATGCGCAGCTGGGAGAAGGACTGCGACGACGCGGGCATCAACCGGGTGTGCGGCAGCATCACCTGCTGCGAGGCCCCGGACGACGATGTGCTGGCGGCCTGCCAGGCCATGGGCCGCAAGCTGGCGGAGTAAACGCCCCATGAAGCTCCGGCGGATGCTGCGCAGGAAGCTCCTGTTCTGGGCCGCCGTGGCCGCCCTGACCCTCCTGGCCGCTGTTTATCAGGAATATATTTGACTGCAATCAGCCCCCGGCTTTCGCCGGGGGCTGTCCTGCTTGCCAAAAACGAGGCCGCCCCACCCCACTGAGGGCAGCGGGCCCTGCGGCCTTGGCTCTCCCTCTGGGAGAGCTGTCACCGAAGGTGACTGATACCAAAACCTGTTAAAAAGCTTGAAAAGCTTTTTATAGCACCGAAGGTGCGTCAGGTTTTGTATGAGACGTCACAGCGTGTTTTCACACGCTGTGCGTGCGCACAGCGTGCGGGATTCTTGATTAAATTTTTTAATCAAGAATCAGTATGAGAGGGCCTGCAGGGGCTTCTGAATGGTATGATCGATCTGTTCGCGTTTTTCCTCTCAGTCGGCTGCGCCGACAGCTCCCCCATAGAGGGAGCCAAGAGACGCAAAAAAGCAGCCTTTCGGCTGCTTTTTTGCTATTCTTCAGACGAAAACTCAGAACAAACCGGGGATGTTCAGCCCGCCGGTGAGGGCGCCCATGGCGGACTCCATGGCCTCCTCCGCCTGGCGCAGAGCCTCGTTGACGGCGGAGATCACCAGGTCCTGCAGCATCTCCACGTCCGCCGGGTCCACGGCATCGGGCTGGATGGCCAGGGCCGTCAGCTGCTTCTTGCCGGACACGGTGGCCTGCACCGCGCCGCCGCCCACGGAGGCGGTGAAGCTGCTCTCCTCCACGTTCTTCTGGGCGCTTTCCATCTCCTGCTGCATCTTGGCCAGCTTCTGCTGCATCTGTTGCTGCTGGCGCATCATCCCGGCGCTGCCGCCGAACCCGTTGCGGGCGCTGTATCCCTTAGCCATGGTCGAAATCTCCTTTATAATACTGATTTAATATCGTGCGATCACTTGATTTTGAAATTTTCCAGCTGGCGGCCCTGGGCGGCCACCTCGTCCAGCTTGTCCGGGGCCTTTTCCGCCGGAGGCTCCTCCCAAGGGGGCGTCTGCTCCGGCTCCGGGACTTTCTCCGTGGGCTTCTCCGGCGCTTTTTCTGTTACTTTTTCCGGCTTGGGCCGGGGCTTGGCGGGATTTTTTCCCGCCGTGGCTCCGCCTACCGTCAGCGCCACCCGGATGGTCCGCCCCTCGGCGGCGGAGGCCACCTCCTGCAGCACGTGCAGCACCGTATTGTTGTTCAGGGAGTCCCGGACGAACTCGTTCTGGCAGTACAGCGTCAGGCAGTCGCCGTCCACCGCTCCCTGGACCATGTTCAGAAACACCCGGTGGTTCACCGCCAGGCGGCCCTTGCAGTGCTCCTTCATGGCGTCCCACTTGCCGGTGTCGCCCACCACGGCGGCAGACTTCGCCGCCGGCGGCTTCCGGGCGGGTTTAGCGGCTGGACGAACCACAGGCGATTCTTCGCCTGGTATATCGTATACCCGCTCCCGTCCGCCGGGTTCCTCCGGCAGGGGCGGCTCCTCCGGCATAGGGGACCGGTCATCGCTTGGCACGTCCCGGCTTGTCCCGGCGTTGTCCCGGGACAAAGGGGCGGTTTTGGGGGACGTCCCGGCGGTTTGCGGGACAGCTTTTACCGGTATTCCGTTTGCAGCCTGATCTTCCAGACGACCGATTCGCTGGCTCAAAGCCGTCAGGTCGCCGGACAGACTTTCGTCACACAGCCGCAGCAGACACAGCTCCGCATCCGTCCGGGGCTGGAAGCTGTCCCCCAGCCCGGCGCAGCAGGACTGCAGCGTCTCCGTCAGATACAGAAACCGCCGCATGGGCTGGCTACCGGAAAGGGACTTCAGGGTCTTGGTATCGTATATGCCCGTCAGCAGGGCGGCGGCCCCGTCGGGGGCGGCCTTGAGAATGGTCATGTCCCGGGCCAGGTCCCCCAGCTCCCCCAGCATGGCGGCCACGTCCTTGCCGCCCCGGTACAGCCCGTCCAGCCGGGTCAGGGCCCCGGCGGCGTCCCGCCGCAGGATGCAGTCCATCAGCTCCACCGTCTGGACGCTGCCGGCCAGGCCCAGAATATCCAGCACCGCCCGGCTGTCCAGCTGGCCCTGGGACACCCGGCACTGATCCAGCAGGCTCAGGGCGTCCCGCAGGGCGCCGTTGGCCATCCGGGCCAGAATCTCCGCCCCGTCGGGAGTCAGGTCGATCTGCTCGGCCCGGGCGATTTCCAGCAGGTGCTTTTCCATATCCCGGGGCAGAATGCGCTTGAAGGTGAAGCGCTGGCACCGGGAGAGAATGGTGGCCGGGACCTTGTGCAGCTCCGTGGTGGCCAGGATGAACATCAGGTGCTCCGGCGGCTCCTCAATGGTTTTCAGCAGGGCATTGAAGGCCTGGGTGGACAGCATGTGGACCTCGTCGATGATATAGACCCGCTTTTTCAGCACCGTGGGGGTGTATACCGACTCGCTGAGCAGCTCCCGGATGTCGTCCACCCGGCTGTTGCTGGCGGCGTCCAGCTCCGTCACGTCCAGCAGGGAACCGCTGTCGATGCCCCGGCAGGCCTCGCACCGGTTGCAGGGGGCCCCGTCCTCCGGGTGCAGGCAGTTGACGGCCTTGGCCAGAATCCGGGCGCAGGTGGTTTTGCCGGTGCCCCGGGTGCCGGTGAACAGATAGGCGTGGGCCGTGCGGCCCTCGGCCACCTGCCGCTGGAGGGTGCCGGTGATGTGGTCCTGGCCCACCACCTGGGAAAAGGTTTTGGGCCGCCATTTCCGATACAGTGCCTGATACATGAACCAGCCCTCCCTTCGGCCGAAAAATCAGAACAGAATAAACTCCTCCGCTGCCAGCCACGGGGCCGGTGGACTCGCGGCACATGGATGATCCCTCTTAATGCTGCTCGGTTCCCCGCCTGACATGATTCGTGGGTATCCATTGCGCGAGACCGGCTCCGCAGCTGGCGGCGGAGGAGTCGTCATAAGGGTATCCTATCACATTTTTCCCCGGTTGGCAACAGGAAATTTGGGCCCCGGGAGAAAAGACCGCCCCGCCTGGGACAAGAATTGGCAAATTTGCAGACACAACCTGTATAATATGCACAAAAATGCAGAAAAATCTCATAAAAATTTGCATTACCTACATATCTGGGGGTATAATGGGAGGACATAAAGGAGGCAGGTAGCATGATCTCGACAAAAGGGCGGTATTCCATCCGGATCCTCCTGGACCTGGCGGAACATCGCAACGGCGGCTTCATCCCCATGAAGGAGGTGGCGGCACGGCAGGACATTTCGCTGAAATACATTGAAAAGCTGATGCCTGCCCTGAAGACCGCCGGTTTCATTGAGAGCGTCCACGGCATCGGGGGCGGATACCGCCTGACCCGGGAGCCGGAGGCGTACACCCTGTGGGACATCCTGCAGCGCTCCGAGGGGGACCTGGCCCCGGTGAGCTGCCTGAAGGACGGCACCGACGCCTGCGCCCGGGCCACCGGCTGCCGGACCCTGCCGGTGTGGGAGGGATATTACCGGATGACCCGGGAATATTTCTCCGGCATCACGCTGGCGGACCTGATGGCTCTGCCCCAGGGAGACGACTACGTCATATGACCCTGCGCCGCCCGGCCCGGGACTGCCCATCCCCGGCCGGGCGGCAGCCGCCTCTTGCCTTCCGCGGCGGAGTGTGGTATAATGAAGAAAATCCGGGCCGTCTGCGGAGCCTGTCTCCCGGCGGATGCCCCGCATATGCGCCCGTGGTGGAATTGGCAGACACGATGGATTTAGGTTCCATTCCGCAAGGGTAGGGGTTCAAGTCCCCTCGGGCGTACCACCAGGGACCTCCCGCCGGGGGTCCTTTTTCGCGGGCCGGGCACTGGCAGATTTTCCATATTTTACCGCCTGCATTCACAAAGATTTAATATTTTTTTTGTTGCCATTTTGTAACTTTTTGTTTATAATGTTTCCGTGAAGTAAAAAAAGGCCGAATGACGACGCCTGTCAAAGGGCGTCGTGTGTGCATACATCGAGGTATTATCCCATGATCAGAATGACAAATGTTGAAAAAACATACGAAAATGGCACCCATGCGTTAAATGGCATTTCTTTTGAGATTCAGGACGGAGAATTCGTGTTCCTGGTGGGCCCCTCCGGCAGCGGAAAGTCCACCATCATCAAGCTGCTGACCGGCGAGCTGGTGCCCTCCCGGGGCCGGGTGATGATCAACGGCTTCTCCATGAGCAACATCACCCGGCGTCAGATTCCTCTGATGCGCCGCACCGTGGGGGTGATCTTCCAGGATTTCCGCCTGATCGGCAACAAAACCGTGTACGACAATCTGAGCCTGGCCATGCGGGCGGTAGGGGCCTCCGCCAGGGAGATCAAAAGCCGCATCCCCTATGTGCTGGGCCTGGTGGGACTGGACGGCAAGGGCCGCCGGTTCCCTGATGAGCTGTCCGGCGGCGAGCAGCAGAGAGTGGCCATCGCCCGGGCCCTGGTGAACAATCCCAGCACCATCGTGGCCGACGAGCCCACCGGCAACCTGGATCCCGCCCGCTCTCTGGAGATCATGACCCTGCTGGAGCGCATCAACGCCCTGGGTACCACCGTGGTGGTGGTGACCCACGAAAAGAGCCTGGTGAATCATTTTGACAAGCGGGTCATTATGATCGACCACGGCGTGGTAGCCGCCACCGGCGTGGGCAGATACGAGGTGGCCGCCCATGCGTAATTTCCGTTATTTCTTCCGGGAGGGCGTGGGCAATATGCTGTCCCACGGGTTCATGTCCTTTGCCGCCATCGGCGTCACCGTGGCGTGCCTGCTGATTATGGGCACCTTCTCGCTGGTGGCCTACAACGCCAACATCAACCTGCAGGACCTGCAGAAGGAGAACGCCGTGGTGGCCTTCGTGGACGAGAGCCTCACGGATGAGGAGGCCCAGGGCCTCCAGTCCCAACTGTCGGGCATCTCCGGCGTGGCGGACTGCACCTTCGTCTCCCGGCAGGAGGCCCGGGACGAATATGTGGCCCAGTATAACGAGGACGACCTGTACAGCGACCTGGACCCCACCATCTTCCGCCACCGCTATGTGATGCACCTGACGGACCTGAAGCTCATGGACCAGGTGGTGCAGAGCCTGGAGAGCGTGGAGGGCATCGCCAAGGTCCGGGCGGACCAGGACATCTCCAACGGCTTCATCACCGTCCGCAACATCGCCAGCGTCATCAGCATCGCCCTGATCGCCATTCTGCTGATCATCTCCGTGTTCATCATTTCCAACACCATCAAGCTCACCACCTTCGACCGGCGGGACGAGATCGCCATCATGAAAATGGTGGGGGCTACCGATGGCTTCATCCGCTGGCCGTTCGTGTATGAGGGCCTGCTGCTGGGCCTCATTGGCGCGGCCGTGGGCTTCAGCCTGCAGTGGCTGCTGTATGCCGCCGTGACCCGGGGCATCGCCAATTCCGACACCATGCAGCTGCTGCGGGTGGTGGATTTCCGCCAGATCTGGGGGCCTGTGGCGGCGGTGTTCGCCGGGGTGGGCATCCTGGTGGGCGTGGGCGGCAGCCTCACCGCCATCCGAAAATTCCTGCGGGTATAACAAGAGAGGAGACCGTCATGAAACAGAAAATCAAACGCCTGACCGCCCTGGTGTGCGCCGTGGCCATGATGGCCGTCCTGTGCGTGACCCTGGCGCCGGTGAACACCGCCTATGGCGCCACCCTGAACGAGCAGCTGGCCGAGACCCGTGCCAAAAAGCAGGAGATTCAGCAGCAACTGGACCAGATCAAGTCCGACAAGGCCAAGGCCCTGGAGCAGAAGGAGCTGCTGGACCAGCAGGCCGCCGTCATCGCCCAGCAGATTGACCTGCTGCAGCTGCAGATTAAAGACACCCAGGACCGCATCACCGAAAACGAGGCACAGGAGGAGCAGCAGTATCAGCTGTTCTGCCGCCAGGTGCGGCAGGAGGAGGAGCGGGGCACCGTGTCCTACTGGTCCGTGCTGTTCAAGGCCACCGGCTTTGCCGACCTCCTCAGCCGCATGGACTTCATCAACGAGATCGTGGAGCACGACCAGAGCGTCATCGACCAGCTGCGCACCCTGCGCCAGCAGCTGGCCCAGGATAAGGCGGACCTGGAGCAGCAGCAGGCGGAGCTTACCGCCAGCAAGACAGAGTTGGACGCCCAGGTGGCCGAGGCTACCCGGGTGTTTGAGGAGTATGCCGCCAGCGAGGCAGGCCAGCAGGCGCTGCTGAACCAGCAGGCCGCCCGGGAGAAGGAGCTTCAGGAGGAAATCCGCAAGTCCGAGGAGGCCAACCGCAACAACCAGACCGCCGTGGGCGGCTTCATCTGGCCCACCGCCTGCCGCCTGATCACCGGCGGCTACGGCGGCCGTGACGCACCGTGCCCCGGCGCCAGCACCTATCATCTGGGTGTGGACATCGGCGCTTCCTGGGGCTCCGACATTTACGCCACCAAGGCGGGCACCGTCATGCTGGCCAACGAAGGCTGGAACTATGGCCTGGGCTATTGCGTGAAGATTCAGCATGACGACGGCACCAGCACGGTGTACGGCCACATGAGCCGGGTCATCGCCGTGGCAGGCCAGCGGGTGGCCCAGGGTCAGGTCATCGGAAAGATAGGCTCCACCGGCGTTTCCACCGGCCCCCACCTGCACTATGAGATCCGCATCGGCGGCGTCAACGGTACCGCTATCAACCCCCTGCCCTACCTCCCTGGCTACATCCGTTACGGCTGGTAAAAAAAGCACATGATTTCCCCTCCCGCCTCATACAATAAGGCGGGAGGGGATTTTTTTATGCTGGGATATGTGCATCTGACCGCCGGACGCCCGGTGCTGGAGCGCCGCGCCGCCGCCGGTATGACCTACTGGGCCCTGGAGGGGGACCTGGACGGGGGCCTGTTTCCCGGGCGGCGTCTGCGGCGCTGGATTGGGCGGCTGGAGCGCTGCGGGGTGTCCCACGCCGCCCTGCCGCCGGGCCGGGAGGGGGATTTTGCCCCTCTGCGTCCGGTCCTGCCGGACGGACTGCGGCTGGCCCTGCTGCCGCAATTGCTGGACGCCCTGGCCCCCGCCGGGGACACGGCCCTGCTGCTGGCGGACTGCGCCGACAGCCGGGCCCTGCTGGCGGCCCAGGTCCTGGCCCGGCGCTTCCGGCACCTGCGGCTGGAGACGGGAGCGGAGCAGGAAGCCCTGGAGCGGCAGCTGCTGCGGCAGCTGGGACTTACCACCGGCGGCGGCCCCGCCGCCGTCACCGTGACCTTCGGCCCGCCGCCCCGGGAGGGTCTGCCCCTGTACCTGACCCCCGATTGTGCCCTGCGCCAGGAGGTACGGTACGCCTGGCCGGACCCGTCCCAGGCCCCGCCGCCGGAGGGGCTTCTGTCCCTGCTGCACCGGGCCTGCCGCCTGCCGGAGATCTGCGTCAAATCCGTGGAAACCCTTGACAGAAGACGGGAAAATCTCTATAATGCAACGTGACATATTGTGCGCGGCAGACTGCGGCGCCCTTTTTTGACAGTTTGATTTGGTATCTCATGTCCGCCCCTGGCGGATATTTGAAAGGAATGGATCATATGGCAACCGTAAAAGAATTCAGAATGAGCCAGGAGCGCTATGACGAGCTCAAAAAAGAACTGGACTACAGCAAAACCACTCGCGCCGACGAGATCGCCGAGCTGATCAAAGAGGCCCGGGGCTTCGGCGACCTGTCCGAAAACAGCGAGTATGACGAGGCGAAGAACGAGCAGGGCAAGCTCTATTCCCGCATTGCCGAGCTGGAGGAGATTCTGCTCCACGCCGTCATTGTGGACGAGTCCGAGATGGACTCCGACAAGATTTCCATCGGCTGCCGTGTGGTGGTCACCAATCTGGATAACGGCAGGCAGCTGCCGGAATACACCATCGTGGGCTCCCAGGAGGCCAACGTCATGGACCGCAAGGTGTCCGAGGATTCCCCCTTCGGCAAGGCCCTGATGGGCCGCAAGGCTGGTGACGAGATCACCGTGGAAGCCCCCCGGGGCGTCATCCGCTACCGGGTGGACAGCATCGAACGATAACAAGAGAGGAGAACTGCACCATGGCAGAACAGAATACACAGCAGGACCTGCGGGAAATTCTCCAGATCCGCCGGGACAAGCTCAAGGCCCTGCAGGACGCGGGGATGAACCCCTTTGAGATCACCCGCTACGACGTGACCCACCACGCCCAGGAGGTCAAGGACAACTTCGACGCCCTGGAGGGGCAGACCGTGTCCCTGGGCGGCCGCCTGATGTCCAAGCGCGGCATGGGCAAGGTGTCCTTCTGCGACCTGCAGGACAAGTCCGGCCGCATCCAGATCTACGCCCGCAGGGACGAGATGGACGAGGAGGCCTATAACCGCTTCAAGAAGTTCGACATCGGCGACATTGTGGGGGTCAAGGGTGAGGTGTTCCGCACCCAGAAGGGCGAGATGAGCATCCGCGCCCACGAGATCACCCTGCTCAGCAAGTCCCTCCAGCCCCTGCCCGAGAAGTTCCACGGCCTCACCGACAAGGAGCTGCGCTATCGCCAGCGGTATGTGGACCTGATCATGAACCCCGAATCCAAGCGGAATTTCGAGATCCGCAGCAAGTTCGTGGCCTTCCTGCGCCGGTATCTGGACAACCTGGGCTTTATGGAGGTGGAGACCCCCGTGCTCAGCCCCATCGCCGGCGGCGCCAACGCCCGGCCCTTCATCACCCACCACAACACCCTGGATATCGACATGTATATGCGCATCGCCACGGAGCTGCACCTGAAGCGGCTGATCGTGGGCGGTATGGAGCGCGTGTATGAGGTGGGCCGCATCTTCCGCAACGAGGGCATGGACACCAAGCACAACCCCGAGTTCACCACCTGCGAGCTGTATCAGGCCTTCACCAATCTGGACGGCATGATGGACATTCTGGAGGGCATCCTCACGGGAGCCGCCAAGGAGATCCTGGGCACCTATCAGGTCACCTGGATGGGCCACGACATCGACCTGACCCCCAGCTGGCAGCGCGTCACCATGGCCGACGCCGTGAAGAACGTCACCGGGGCCGACTTTATGGCCTGCATCGGCGACGCCGACCGGGGCGTGGAGCTGGCCCGCAGCGTGGGCGTGGATATGGACGGCGTGCCCCACACCTGGGGCAACGCCCTGTATGAGACCTTCGACCAGAAGGTGGAGGAGACCCTGATCCAGCCTACCTTTATCACCATGTACCCCGTGGAGGTCAGCCCCCTGGCCAAGCGCAGCCCCGCCCAGCCGGAGCTTACCGAGCGGTACGAGATGTTCATCTGCGGCTGCGAGATGGGCAACGCCTTCTCCGAGCTCAACGACCCCATCGACCAGTATCAGCGCTTCAAGGCCCAGGCCGAAAAGCGCGCCAACGGCGACGACGAGGCCGACATGATGGACGAGGATTTCGTTCTCGCCCTGGAATACGGCATGCCTCCCACCGGCGGCCTGGGCTTCGGCATCGACCGCTGCGCCATGATGCTCTGCGGCACCGACTCCATCCGGGACGTGATCCTGTTCCCCACAATGAAGTCCTTACCGAACGACAAGTAAGAAAAAGCCAGTGTTTATGCGGGTTTCGGGACTTTCCAAACTGAATAAATTTACCTCTTTACACCAAATTTACACCAATCGGTGCTAAAAACGGTGCAGAGACTAAAAAATCGCATAATTTACGGAATGAATGGGCAGTCCCATAGTGGGATTGCCCATTTCTAATAAAGGATACATTCGTATCTGAGTGCAAAAGGAATGTTTATTATGGAATTAAGTGAAAAATTACAAGAGTTGAGGAAAGAAAAAGGACTCACGCAGGAAGAACTTGCGGAAGCGTTATTTGTGTCTCGCACTGCAATTTCTAAGTGGGAATCCGGCAGAGGAGTTCCCAATATCGAGTCATTAAAAGCAATTTCAAAGTTTTTTTCAGTGTCAATAGATGAGTTATTGTCCGGTGAAGAAATACTTAAAATTGCTGACGAGGATAATAAGCAAAAGGAAAAACATACAAGCGACTTAGTGTTTGGTTTACTCGATTGCAGTTTGATTATGTTTCTGTTTCTGCCTTTCTTTGGACAAAAGGGTGATGAGATTATAAAAGAGGTATCTTTACTTTCGCTGACAGGTACCCCGCAGTATATCAAAATACCGTATTTAATTATTGTATTTGGAATTGTACTTACAGGTGTTTTGCTTCTCGCTCTACAAAATTATGAAGCAGTGTTTTGGTTGAAACACAAACATCAAATATCCATTGTGTTAAGCACAGTTGCTACAATAGAATTTATGATAACACTTCAACCTTATGCAGCCTTTTTCACTTTTGTTTTCTTGGCGATAAAGTCTCTGATGCTGATAAAATGGCGATGATACGAAGCGTGTCGCCAATGTGACGGTGAAATTCTTTTCATTTTTATTCATTCCACCTATATTGTAAACAGGCGAAAGCCAAATAATTATGGCAAAGGATTGATAAAAATGAAAAAAGAAAAAAGTCAAAAAGTATTGCTTTCAGGAATAGCAATGGTAGTGTTATTTATTTTGTGGACAGTGGCAATAAGCCTTATTGATGTTCAGCCCATCGGGCCACAAAACTCTTCTGTTGGATTTGCAACCTTGAACGGCTTTATCCACAGCCTGACAGGTGTGCATATGGCAATATATACCGTTACGGACTGGTTAGGACTGATACCGCTTTGCTTTATTTTGGGATTTGCGTTGCTTGGACTTATACAGCTTATTAAAAGAAAAAGCTTATTCAAGGTCGATTCCAGTATTTTGGTGTTGGGAGCATTCTATATTGTTGTAATGGCGGCATATTTGTTTTTTGAATTTTATGTTGTCAATTACCGCCCGGTATTGATTAACGGTTTTCTTGAAGCTTCGTATCCATCATCGACAACCTTGCTTGTTATGTGTGTTATGCCGACAGCTGTTATGCAGCTAAACAGTAGAATTAGAAATACAAAAATGAAAAGAGCATTTGCCTTTGCTTTAATTGCATTTACTGCTTTTATGGTAATTGGCAGGTTGATATCCGGTGTTCATTGGATTACTGATATTATTGGCGGGGCAATTTTAAGTGCGGGTTTAGTGATGATTTATTATAGTGTAACCACTCTTATTGCCCGACAGGAAAGATAAAATTCTAACTGAGGAATCACTTATTGACCTTGAGAGATATTTTCTCCCAAGGTCTTTCTTATTATTCGCAAACTACACCAATCCCGATTTTCTCAATATAATTGGGATAATCACAAAGGAAGGGGTGGTTGTACTATGACGGGCAGTTTAGCAAGCGTTCATCCGGAGCTTATTCCTGAATGGTCAGAGAAGAATTTACCGCTGACGCCGGATAAGATAACCTTCGGTTCAAATAAAAGAGTGTGGTGGAAAGGTGCTTGCGGACACGAGTGGGAAACGAGCGTCAAAGCTCGCTCAAAGGGCGAGAAATGCCCGATATGCTCAGGAGCGAGAGTAATAGAGGGTATCAATGATTTAGCCACATTGAAGCCCCTGCTGGCTCAGGAGTGGTCTGAAAAGAACGAATTAAAGCCTACTGAGGTTTCTGTCGCTTCTCATAAGAAGATTATTTGGAAATGCAAACACGGACACGAATGGGAAGCAAGCGTTAAAAGCAGAACGGTAAACGGCACAGGCTGTCCATACTGCTCACATAATAAAGTCCTTGCAGGATTCAATGACCTTGCTTCACAGTATCCTGATATTGCTGCTGAATGGTCTGACAGAAATCTTCCGTTGCAGCCTACAATGGTAACAGCCTTTGCAAACAGTAAGGCTTGGTGGAAATGCAGAGATTGCGGAAACGAGTGGTACACTCTTATTTCAACCCGTTCCGGTGGGAGCAGATGTCCGTATTGTAGTGGATATACATTGCTTAAAGGATTTAATGACTTGGCGACTACGCACCCTGACCTTGCCGCCGAGTGGTCAGAAAGAAATTATCCTCTATTACCTGATGAGGTAAACGCAAAATCAAGACGCAATGTTTGGTGGAAGTGTAAGACCTGCGGCAATGAGTGGAAGTCCGTAATAAATGCCCGTGTAAAAGGAACGGTATGCCCGGTCTGTGCGGACAGAGCGGTTCTTGCAGGGTACAATGATTTAGCCACAACGGACAGGAAACTGCTTGCTGAATGGGATTATGAAAAAAACTCTCTGCTCCCGACACAAGTATCAAGAAAGTCGATGAAAAGTGTGTGGTGGAAATGTTCACTCGGACACTCTTGGAAAGCAAAAATCAGCGACAGAACAATTCTTGAAGGAAAATGCACCGTATGCGAAAGCGAATATCGCTCCGTATTCCCCGGCTTGGCTGTTGCCTATTACGCAAATCAAAAAGGATTAAAGGTGCAGCTCGGTTCAGATAAACTATTAGGAATACCTCTTGAAACCTACATTCCGTCAGAAAAGCTGGCGATAGAATTTACGAGTGGCTCAGAACAGATGGAGGTTCTCAAAAGCCACTTATGCAAGCAGCGAAATATAAAACTCGTTAAGCTCCCTTTTAAGTCAAACGAAACGGAAGCGAAGTATGCCGATAGAGTAAAAGCAGTTTTCAAAAGCGTACATATCTTTATTTATTCTGATGTCGAAGTAGATGTTTCGGTAATCAAAAGAAGATTCGATGAATGGAGGAAACGACTATGAGAGAAGAAAAGTTCCATATCTATCTAAATGATGACGAATATAGCAGATTGATACAATCACTTATTCGTTTGAAGAACAGCCTGACAGCACAAGGCAGATGCACCGATGCAGTAGATGATATTCTTTATAAGGTGCTTTCAGCCAAGAGAAGAAAGTTCAAAATCAAATATATCTGAACACGAAAAGAGACCGCCTACACGATGTAAGCGGTCTTTGCTAATTTAGAGTAAGTTCGACAAATTGTAATTTGTCTGAATTTTCAAAGGGAGAATAGAACTACTATTCTCTCTTGTAGTAACCCAGTATTTTGCTTTTTTCTATTTATCTAGTTTTCCTTTAATTTTTTCTTGAATCCAATTTTTTTGATTACAATATGGACATCTTAAATATTTCCCCTTTTTTCCATTATTTAGACTAAACATATCTTGGAAAAAAGTAATTGAAAATCTTTTATTACAAGATGGACAAATATAATTATATTTAGAAGAATGGTGATAAATA
>OJOE01000173.1_pt1 | contig 45799 bp, 51 predicted proteins | sample 1598191 | NCBI WGS metagenome assembly OJOE01 (sample SAMN03922463, study PRJEB24848) | human gut metagenome | isolation source: stool sample | host: Homo sapiens | place: Germany | collected 2009-11
TGGGCTCGGAGATGTGTATAAGAGACAGCCTCAAGTTCTGCCATATCGACGAGAGCGGCGGAGACAATGTCGTCGGCTACGCCTGCGTCAACGTGATGCTGTCACCCACTTTTTTCAGGTGGCTATTCGGAATGGGCGGCGCGGTGAAGCTGGCGAAGCCGAAGGGAAAACGATGGGTCGGGAGCTTCCCGAATGCCGCCGCCTCCGACTTCGAATCCTATATGCGAGATTACGAAGCGGTCGCAGAGGGCTATAAAGCCGCACTGGAAGCTGCTATTTTGCAATTGGCCTGAAAAGCCGCCAACAAGAAAACAACCCCAATCGACTCGATTCGGAGAGCAAAGACACCCTTTTAAAGGCTTTGACCTGCGGGACGGAGCAGAGATGAACGACAGTAGCCAGATTATCTACAACGTAAAAAAGACCGCGACAAGAATAATCCAAGAGTATTTAAAGCTATGGGTCAAAGAAAGGTGCCCGGATAGTGAAAGCTGGACAAGGCAGGTTGAGTCCATTTGCGACGAGGCGCGCCGCAGGGGCGACGAGAACCCTCGCTTTAAGCCTAGCTATGACGCGGTAACCGCGCCACTTGACCGCGTTGGTCTCGAGAAAATGGACATGGGCAGCTGGGACCTAACCGCGCTGCGAACGATCGTCCTGCACATTCACCCCTTGGGCATATGGCTCTCTAAAGAGCAATACGAGCTCTTCGTAAAAATCGTGGATGACAAAAACTACGATTCGCACGAATCGACAAACGAACCCATGGAGTACGTCAAACCGTGGTCATGCGAGGCCCTTGACCGCATGGAGCTTTTTGTGAAGAGCGCAAATAGCTCGCTGAAGGAAAGCCATTACAAGGAGTATTTCGAAGAGTCCATCAAGATGATCCGAGAGACGCGAGAAAGGAACAGGGAGGAATACGATGCGCGCTATGCTCAAATAGCGGAGCTAAAACGACAAGCGGAAACCGAGGCGCATGACATAGCGACATCTCGCGATCCCCTGAATGCCTACGGCGCCGCATTTCCGAAATGGATCTGCAAACTCCCTAACGACTCTCGCGCGTCCTTCCACCTTTGGCACAGCTTCAATGAGGCATTAGTGGCCGAAGGATTTACACTCGCAGCATCGAACCTCGCGGATGCGTATTATTCAGGTGATGAAATCACTCCCGTCGACTACGAAAAGGCAGCCTACTATTTTGAAAAACGGGGCGTAGATGGCCTCATGTGGTATCAACGAATCCAGTATGCCGGATTACATTTGCGTGGCTTGATTTCGAACGCCTCAGCCGATAGGGGCAATGCCATTCTTTCCGAAATGGAATCTCCCTCGATGAAGCTGCGCCTTGCAAGGGAGTATCTATTCGGCAGATGGATACCGAAGAATTATGCAAAAGCGGCCGCGCTTTACGAGGCTTCCCCCACAAAAAGAGCGACCCCTGAATCCAATTCAAGCATCATGACGCCACAGGACTATGCAAACCTCGCAAGTCTTTATTTGGCCGAATTGGCAAATGAACCCTCACCTGGGAAAGGAAGCGAGATAATCGCCGCACTGGAAGATGCCCTTCGTGGCACCGATTCAACCCTCCAGGCCTATCAAAACGAAGACGGCTTTACTTTCTACCGGGTGATAACTGCTGGCGGCAAAAACCATCGAAAGACACAGGGTTGAGATAGGCGGCATCGTTTGCTTCTGATTCGGCGCCGATGTCTACGCCGCTCGCCTGCCTCCCATTGTCAAAATGCTAGCTATGGCGAACCATGTCCCAGCGGGTGGGTACCATTTACCCGGGCGCACCTGGGGCAACGGGCTGAAAACCTGTGCAAGGTCGCTCGCAGAACACGCAACATCAAACACGACAAAAGAGGCGAACGACAGATGCCGGACCCCGGACGACAGCACCGCGGAAGACGAGCATTCCGTCCACAACCGAACAACTCCAGCTACTAGGCAGGCGCCCGCATGGGCGCCTTTTACTTTTCGGGAACTTAGCTGCCAGCTAAGGCACGCGGCTCATGGCCGTTTCGTGAAGGCACGACCAGCTCGACCCAGCTCGACCCGTCTCCGCTCCCGCCGTGCTCACCAATCGACATCAGGCGGTTCAATCGTCGTGCAGACGAAAAGGGACACGGTGCCGTGCGGTGTGCTCGCGCGGTGCCGCACGGGAAGATTGGAGGAACCATGGTACACACAGCCGAATGCGTCGCGCCCGAGGGCAACCAAGATCGCGACGAATGGATAACGGTAATCGAGATGCAGGAGTACATGAGGGCAAGCCGAAACAAGGCATACGGCCTCATCTGGTCGGGAAAGATCGACTCGTACAGGCTCGGAAGGAAGCTCCTGGTGTCGAGGGCGTCAGTGGACGCCCACATCGAGTCGAGGAGCGGCAGGAAATGACGGCGGCGACCGTCCCGGGAGCCGCCCGCGGCCGGGCACGCGAGGGAGTCTCGAGACGAAAGGAGCTCAGGCACGCCCTCGTGGATGGTGTCACTGCGCCTCTGAATCAGGTTCATACAGACAAAGGCAAGCTTCGGGTTGTTATCGCAAACCAGCTCCGACGATAAATTCTCGTGTTCCGTAATCTTGAAGAAGCTGCGAATCTATTTCAGGGGCACTATCAACAGCGGTTTCATCCCGTTCCCCTCTTGCACTCACCGCCAGCACACGCTATAAGGTTGTTGGTGGCTCATTAAGCTACCTCCAAGTGCCGGGGGAGTCCCCCGGCTATTTTTTTATCCATTCCATTAGGAGTCCCCATTGGCCAAGGAGCTCAGCATCTTCGTCGACGAGAGCGGCGACCGCGGCGGCAAAGCTCGCTACTACCCGCTCGTACTCGTCTTTCACGACCAGGAAGGCAGCATCGCTGAGGCGGTCACGGGCTATGAGGCCAAGCTTGTCAGGGCCGATCTCCCTAACATTCCGTTTCACTCCGAGCCTCTCGTGAACGGGCACAAGGACTATGAGTTTCTTGACATCGAGCAGCGCAAGGTTATGCTCGCCCGTTTCTCCTCGTTCGTCCGCAAACTTCCCATTTCCTATATCACGTTCGTCTACCACCGCAGCCAGTTCGAAGACCCGGCAAGGCTAATGGAACGTATGGGGCGCGATATCTCCTCTGCCATGATTGAACACCTGGGCTTCTTTCAATCCTTCGACGATGTGAAGGTTTACTACGACAACGGTCAGGACATTGTCATACAGGCGCTTGACCGCTCGGTGGGCAAGGTCCTCTCAAAAGGGGTCGTCCGACGCCGCAAGACCTCGATGACCGATTACCGCCTCGAGCAAGTGGCGGATTACCTCTGCACCATCGAACTTGCCTTGGTCAAGTACGAGGCCAAGGAGAACGGTGAGACGTACAACAAGTTCTTCGGAGGTATAGGTTCTTTCAAGAGGAACTGGTTCAAGCAAGCCCGCAGCAAGCGGATATAGGTGGTTCCGCAGTCTCGCAGGGAGCGGTCGTCTCTCCTCCGGCCAGGGCCCCAAGCGACACGCTTCGAGCAGCGATAGCGAAACGCAAGCAACGGCGTCGCGGGCGCCTCGTGCGCCATAGTGTCCATGTGGTCATCTCCTATCGTCTCAGCGTGGTAGCTGAAGATTCTAGGCGCTGGCCACACCCCTTTTCCGGGGCGCCAACACCAACGTTTAGCACACAAGGAGTTTGACGAGATGGCTCAGCAAGTATTGAATCTATCCGCCCATGCAGCCACGTCGAATAACTCCAGATTGGGGTAACTGACCGTTTCGCCCGTTTCTTTAAGACAGGCCTCCGCGGCGTTGCACAGCGAGCTCGCGAGCGACGCCGCATCAACGCGGAACGTCACGCTCTTAGTCGCACGCATCCCGCTCTTGGGCGACGGCCAGGAAGAGCAGAGGGCGTTGCACCCGTGGAGGACAAGCTCGAACTTGTAGTCGTAGTCGAAGCTCTCGTCTTTCTCGGGAGCATCGACCGACACATCGTAGTCGCCTGAATGCAACAGGGAGCACCGGAGCTTCCAGCACATCTTCCCATTAAAGATTTGACCTGGAATCGTTTCACCTTCGTTCGAGGGGTCTCCCGAAAACAGGAAGTCGTTTGCCGCCCAGTCATCAAACCACTTCACATACTGCCGCCCCGCCGCTCTCTTCCCGTTATGAAGGACGAGATTGGGATAAAGAAGCTGCCCCATGGCGTCGGGAATGGTAAGGGAAGACATAAGGGCTGGGATAAGGCAGTCTTTCTCAACCGCATTTCTAATCGATTCGACGAGTAGCTTCATTTTGATGCCTCAAAAAGTCTATGCGGTCTTATGCGAAGAAACGGCCGATCGGCCATGAGCCGAGCGTCGTTCGTGCCTCTTCGTCAAGTGACGCTCTGAGCGCAGAGGCCATGTCCGAGTCTCCGCGCAAGGCTGCTGCGCATGCTTTCGACAGCGCACTATCTGAATTCAGCTGGATTGCCATTAACTCAGATTTCTCCTCGCTAGTAAGATCTCGCTTTCGAGCGGCAATTTGATATCGATTTATCAGGGTTGCCTCTCGATCCGCAAAAGCTTCCAGGGCGTCTACGGTCATCTCGCAGCATTTCAGCAACTCTTCCTTACAGCACGCATCTTGATCGTAGGCTGATAGCATTTCAAGCATCTTGTCGTTGACGTAGGCAGAGCTAACTTCGGTGACTGGATACTGCTTCAACGTAGCGGCAAACACCTCGGCATCGATATTGGCAAGCCTCATATAGTCCTGCATCGTTTGGACGAACAGAGGCGCGACGACTACGGGGGCATCCCCCCTCGCCCCGGAAGAACACCGAGACCGTCAGGTCATCCAGTCGAAGCCCATCGACCATTCGGTACATATCTTCAGATACTTGGTAAAACACGAGCTTAATCGGATGGTTCCCCAGATTGATATATCCGAATCCGTTTTGCCGATCCTTGTAGTGGAGGGGTGCGTTCTCAACCAATCCCTTGTAAATTGTCTCGATGTTTCTTAAATCCTGAGTGGTCAACGCACTGATGTCGAGCTCTGGCTTGTAATGAAGAGCGTCGACAACCCGCTTGATAATCTCCAGCGACTGCAATCGACTCTCAAGGGCGTCGAGGTCGCCTTCGCTCAACTTGCACCCGCGAGCAAAGCCGCTTCCGTCTATGGAAAGCGTACCGGTTTGCATCAATGCGCGCATGAGGGCCAACTCTTCCATGCGCTCGACAAGAGTTCCGGTCTCGCTGAGGGTGATTGTGTTGGTGGAGAGGCATATGTCGAAACCCCTGAAGAAAACGTGCTCGCCATTCTCATTTTCTCCGGCCATGACCACCGCATTTAGGGAAACATCACCAGAGCTGACGTCATGCCGAGACCCAATCGCGACGCCAACTATGTTTTCAAGCTTATTCAAGGGATACAGCTCTCCCCAGGGGCTCTTCCCGTAGATATACAGCCCGTTCCTGTATGGAGCCAAGCTTGCGGGCGACTCGCCCTCGAGCAGCTCGATTCCAAACTCGCACTCATCAAAGCAAAGGCCGGCGTCCTTAAATTCCTCGATTGTCTTGGGGGCGATGCCAGCGACTGCTCGCTGCTTTGCTCTGTCCTTGACCGCCCTTCTGACAAGCCGCGTCAATTCCGCCGCGTCTGATGGAAGCCGGTCGAAACGCAAAGAGATGCGCTCTTGTTGCTCCGGAATATCGGCCAGAATCTTCTTTAGGTCATAGGGAAGCAAAAGTCTGTAGAAAACCTCCGCTGAACGAGCCTCGCTCCCACAGTAGACGTAAAAATAGATGCAGCCTCCAGCAATGTTGAGATAGTGCCTGAGGTCTGAAACTCGAACTTGCCGCTTAGGTCGGTCCGATTTTCTTTTCGAAGTGGTCCCCTTGACCTGAAGCGGCAACTGGCCTTCAACGGTCTCAATCGTGAAGGAAGAAGACGAGTAGACTTGCAGGTGCCCGTCGGTGCATTCGGTCTTGTCGTTCTCATCTATATACGCATAGACGCAAGCGACATCGCCGAAAGCCTGCTTGACAGCATTGACCGCGTTCTGCTCGATTTTGCGATTGTCCAAGCTTCTCCTTACTGTTTTAGATCGTCAGCAAACCGATGTCAGGCATGTTTCTCACTTGACCTAACTGCCTCGCGATGAATCGCATGGCCCTAGAGGAAAAAGTCCCTCGCGCTCACGATGCGGATGCCGTCGATATCCGTGTCGTAGGAACCCTGCCTCACGACCACGATCTTCTCGTGGTTGTCTCGTATCGACTTCAGAGGGGCGATCTCTCGCTCCCTGGTCTCGCTTGCGAACATCTCGTCAGTCGCCTGCACGTAGAGCACGCGCCCGTCCTTCGTCGCAACGAAGTCGACTTCCTTGCCATAGAGCTTGCCCACATGCACGCTCCATCCTTCGTAGAGCAGCTGGAGATACACGGCGTTCTCGAACAGGCGGCCAGTATCCGTGACCCTATAGCCGGCCATCCAGGTCCTGAAGCCGGTGTCGACGATGTACTCCTTTGGGTTCGTCTTGAGGAGCGCCTTGCCGTGCAAATCGTAACGCGTGGCACGATAGAACAGGAAGGCCTCCTCAAGCGCACCCACATACGAGGAAACGGTCTTGTTCGTGGTCTTCGGCCCCGCAGAAGTTAACGCGCCGGCGATTCGACTCGACGAGCACTCGTTGCCGATGTTGTCCGCCAGGAATTCGGCCACATGGCGCAGCAGGGAAGGGTCAGTCACCGCACTTTTGCCCTTCCCGCGCTCACGGTTGACAATATCACGCACGGCGATGGCTTCGTAGACGCCGGACATGTACGCCGAGTGCTGCGCCTGGGTCGTCGAGAGGGATGCGATGGCTGGCATGCCCCCGTACTCAAGGTAACGAGTAAGCATGTCGTCGAAGAGAACGGGATCCCCCTCGGGAGTGAGAGCCACCGAAGTTCCCGATACGAACTCGATTCCGCAGAAGTCGGCGAACTCGGAGAAGGACAGGGGCAGCATCTTTACCTCTACGTAGCGCCCGGAGAGATAGGTGGCCAGCTCGCTCGAGAGAAGATACGCATTCGAGCCCGTGAGGTAGATGTCGCAATCGAAGTCGATCCTCATTGCGTTGACCGCATCCTGCCAGCCATCGATTCTCTGGGGCTCGTCTATGAAAACGTAGGTGCGACCCTTGTCCGACAGGCGCCCGCGAACGTAATCATAAAGCTGGTCCTCCGTCTTGATGCCCGTACCCTTGCTTTCCAGGTTGACGCTCACAAAGCCGCGGCCAGCGACTCCTTCAGACTCGACGGCCATCCTAATTAGATCGAGAAGGCTCGACTTGCCGCACCTGCGCACGCCCGTGATCACCTTGATGAGGTCGGTGTCACGGAAGAGCATCGCCTCCTCGAGGTATCTATCGCGGTTCCTGAGTCTGCCACCCTTCAAAAGCTGCTCCTAAAACTCGAATCTGGTTACACTTTTAGGAGTATCGTAACTCCACGCCACAAGATGAGCAAAGAGCGCACCTCGAGACGGATCGACCAAGGGGATTACGCACCTGCCGGGAGGCAGGGCAGCTTGCTCGATCGACGCGGACTACCAATTGATAAACCCCAAAAGCCGGACCGCACGGCGGCGCTCGTTTCGCTAAATCGGCTTGATGGGATGGCGAATCACGGTCTTGAGCTTCTCCGGCGCGTACTTGCGCGGGTCGGAGAGGTAAATCTCGTGACAGAGGCGGGATTCGGAGAAGTCGGGCGCATATCCCCGTTCCGCCGCAAATGCACGCATGGCGCCTATGATCGTCAGCTCGTCATCGTAAGGCCCGTATAGCAATGGGCGCGGATTCGGAAGATGCCGCGCCCATTGGCAAACACTATAGCATAGAATCGAACGTCTGTTCTACTCCCACTCGGTGGTTATAGTTTTGCCGTCTCGTCACTCCAGTTGCACCCAGTTTTCGGCGGCATCTCGAAGTGAGTGCCGCTGAATGACGCGACGTCGCGTTTCATCGGCTTCGGGGACAAAAGCTGGGACAACTTCAAAAACCATTTTCAAACTCAGAGTATTGAGTTTTTATTTTTGTCCCAAGGGGCACGGAGAGCCGCCTTTGGAGGCTCGATATCGCCGAAAAACGCCCGTTTTGAAACTCAACCGCCTTTGAGCCTGCAAACCACCAGCTTCAACAGTAAGTGAGTCGACGCGGGTGGCTTACGAGCCGTTCACAAAACCGCAGGCCACAGGTCTTTGTCAACGATAAGCAAAGTGAATAGTCTCAGGTGGCTTGCCCATGAGTTGGCGTAAGCCTGTTTAGCAAAAGGCTAATCGGACACGACAGGCCGCCCGCATGGCGACGGCGTTTCCCGTGCGGGCACAAACAGCCCTGCGTGCCCTGTCGCGCGATATCCCAATGCGACGTTCAGAACCCTACCCGCCAAGCAGCCACCTCGCGAAATTCAGCACGAGCACGCCCTCCCGGGTATGGGGCTCATGCCTCGTGCGAGTGATGAGAATCTTCGGGAATGCATCCCCGATGGATAGAATCGGCGCAATCTCCCTCTCGAGCGTCGAATCGGCGCCGATATCGTCGCTCACATACACTTTCCTTCCCGGTTTCGAAACTTGGAAGGCAGTATGCGCAAGGATGCGTCGAGGTGCGATCCCAGTCGTACCATGCCAGCAGAGATGTCGAGGCACATTCGTTCATGCTGCAATGCGGGCATCGGAGATGAAAAACAGCCCGTCGGGTAGTCATGGGCGTGCGGGAGCCCGCATCAGTAACCTGCCTCCTCGGTTGTCCCTTCTTTGCATGGTCGTCTACATAAAGGAGGAACCAGCCATGCAGATCAGCATGCTTGCCCTTCTTGGGTCACGGACCGGGGAGGCGAGGGCCTCCGTCGGGACCGCCCCGAGCAACCGGCATATCCAAGGAATGACAAGGCTCGATCGCTGTGCTGGTCAGGATGCCGAAGCGGGCCGTCCGCCAATCGGAATGCGGGTCAGGATGCTGCAACGTGATTCCAGCTGCAGGATACGGCTCCTTTGCGGTTGCCGCAAAACCTGCTGGCAACATTCTTACTATCCGAATGATGTACGCATCCCTTGGGATCGTTTCGCCTGACCAGGGCCATCTTCAGCGCCTCATCGGCCAGCTCGGCAGGCGCCTCTTCCACGCGTAATAGCCCTGGCGGGTCACCTATGCAACCAAAGATACAAAAGGAATCGAATGGCCAGAGAGGATTGCCCTTTCCGATGGTCGATTCTTGACAGGCAAACTCAAGCCTCGTTAATATTACATGGTTTGCCAGACCGAATTAACAAAGGAGGGGTGTCGTGGTTGGTCTTTTCCGCACGTGGATGAGCGCCTAGAAAGCGGCGCTGTTGTGGCGTCGCGCTGTTTTTCTGCACGCCATTTCACGATTGGACATAACCATGATATTTGAAACCTCTCGGCGCAGGTCTGTTTCGCTGTGCCATTCATGGCAATTTAAGATTTGTTTCGTATGGGGCGGGGAGCTCGTGTCGACATTGACGAGCTCGATTCTCCAAATGGGTCTCATTTGGCATATCGCCCTCACGACAGAATCATCTTCCCTCCTCTCCCTGGCATCGTTAGCAGGCTTTCTGCCGATTGCTTTGTTCGGAGTCCTTGCGGGCGCCGTTGTCGACAGGCTGCCTTTGAAACGTGTTCTCATCGGCGCCGACCTCTTCGTTGCCGCGGTGGGCGCCGCCTTGGCGATTGCCTCGTTGGCCGGCAGCTTACCTGCGTGGTCAATACTCATCGCCCTGTTTCTCCGCGCAGCTGGCACTTCGTTCTACACGCCGGCCTCCCAATCCCTCACGCCCCATCTCGCCCCGCCAGAGCATCTCGTTCGCCTATCGGGAGTGATGCAGGCGATTCAGTCCGCCGGATACATTCTTGGCGCCGCGCTCGCGGCAGTGATTTATCCTGTGGCGGGCATTACCGCCATGATTGCCCTCGACGTGCTGGGGGCGCTTTTCGCTTCTCTAGCTGTCCTCGCCGCTCAGATAGACGCAGGAGGACTCGACGAAGCCGACCGCAGCTCGTCCTTTTCCAATAAAGTTCGAGAACTTTTCTCTGAGATTTCGGACGGCTACAAGCTGATCAGGGGATACAGGGGGCTGTTCGCCCTTCTTTGGTGCGGGTTCGTCTTCGCTTTCGCGTTCTCCCCACTCGCGGCATTGTTCCCAATAATGACCTTGGGACATTTTGGCGGTAGCACGGGGGATGCTGCTTTGGTGGAGGTCCTTTTCTCCGCAGGCATGCTGGCTGGGTCCGGCATTTTGGCGGCCACGGGAGGGTTCCGCAATAGGTCGCTCACCATGGTCGCCGCGATCGCCGGCTTCGGCGTCGTCGCAATCGCATCCGGATTGATCGGCCCGTCGCTGTTCGCCGTTTTCCTACCGGCGAGCTTTCTTATGGGCGCATGCTCCCCGTTGTACGCGGGAACCCAGACTGCCCTTATGCAGGAGCAGATACCTCCTGAGTACCTAGGCCGCGTTTTCGGCCTCTACGGAACCATCATGGCGTGGGCCATGCCCATGGGCCTCGCGGCCCCCTCCGTTTTTGCGGATCTGCTTGGAGCTCCGTTATGGTTCGTCGGCTCTGGAGCGACCATGGTACTGCTTGCGATGGCTATGCTGCTTGCTCCGAGCGTCCGAAACGTGGGGAAAAGAGATACCGGGCGGATTCAATAGCCCAAGTATTCGAAAAAAAGAGGCGGCAGCCATCGGTTCACGCGTCAGCCTTCAAGCCCTTGCGACGACGAGGTATTGCGCCGACATCCCACATCGCGCTCCTTATTCGTCGCCAACTATCATTTTCGGATTTGCCGGCTTGCGCAAGGTCAAAACGCTCGCGCCGGCAATTGGGCAAAGGCGAAAAATCGACGTGAGCAATCTTTTTTGGCATGGCTGCGCTTCCAGTAAAAGGCTAATACACAAAAGGCGGTTCAACCTATGGAACTCATAGTCAAAGCTAAAGACATCTTTTTGGAATATGCCGGCCGCGATATCCTGGATATCGAAGAGTTGGAAATCTACTCCTACGATCGCATCGGCTTGGTGGGAGACAATGGCGCAGGCAAAACCAGCCTGCTTAAAATTCTGAGCGGCAATCTTACCATTGCGGACGCCGACGTCAGGCGCTTCGGCAGCATTGCCCTCATCGGCCAACTCGATGAACTCGACCTTGATGCGGCTCAGGACAGTGGTGAGATGCTCTCCCGTCTCAACGTCGCCGGAGTGGCGCAGGAGACGATGAGCGGCGGGGAGGAAACACGCGCCAAGATTGCCTCTGCACTCTCCCAGCATGCAAGCGCGATCTTCGCCGACGAGCCTACGAGCCACCTCGACCAAGACGGCATCCGCCTTCTCGTCGGACAACTCAAGGCATTTGATGGGGCTCTGCTCATCGTGAGCCATGACCGTCATTTTCTCGACCAGGTGGTAGACAAGATCTGGGAGCTCAAAGACGGCGGTATTTCCGAATTCTGGGGTGACTACTCCGACTATCTGCGACAGAAAGAAGAAGAGCGCAAAGCTCAGGCGACTCGATACGAAGAGGCGATGCGCGAGCGCGATCGCCTCGAAGCCGCCATCGAAAAACAACGGAAAAAAGCACGGCAGGTCGACGCCAAGCGGAAGGCTGCGAAAAAAAGCAACGAGTATGCAGGTCGATTGGGGCATCAGAAAGCAACCGGCACCAAACAGAAGAGGATGTACCAGGCGGCTAAGGACATGGAGAAGCGCCTCGAAGCGCTCGAAGGGATTGAGGCCCCAGATAGCATTCGCGCCGTGCGGTTCCGCCAGAGCAAGGCCCTGGAACTGCATAGTAAATTTCCCATCTCGGCAGACGATTTCAGCTTGAGCTTCGGCAACTGCATGCTCTATGACCACGCGAAATTCGAGATACCGCTCGGTGCCAAAGTGGCCATCACCGGTGGCAACGGTACAGGAAAGACCAGCCTGCTGAAGGCAATCGCTCGACGCGCCGACGGTATCAACATCTCTCCCAAGGCAGAGATCGGTTACTTCGAGCAAACAGGCTACAAGTTCGACGCCCGTCAGTCTGCGATCTCGTTCATGCAGGATGGTTGCGAGTACAGCATGACCGAAATTCGAGGCATCCTCGCCTCTATGGGAATCGGACCGCGCGACCTGACAAAGGACGTTGGCGTTCTCTCGGGAGGCGAAGTCATCAAGCTGCTACTCGCGAAGATGCTGCTGGGCAGATACAACATCTTGCTCATGGACGAGCCTGGAAATTACCTGGACATCAAGAGCGCCGAAGCCCTCGAGCAGATGATGAGCGCCTATGCCGGAACGATAGTGTTCGTCTCCCACGATAAGAGGCTGGTCGAGAACGTCGCAGACATTGTCTACGAAATAAAGGACACCAAGCTAGTCAAAATCTTTCAGCGCGAATAGCCCTAAATGAGCAAGAAATAATCCCCGAACGGAGACAAGGGAGTAAAACGGCAAAGAAAGAGCCTCCGTCCCAACGCAGGGAACGGAGGCTCTTTAATCGCTTTTACTCATCTCCGTCGCTGGTGGCTTTGTCATGACTCTCGTACGAAACGAAACTCAGCGGCATAGTGCGGCACTCAAAATCGCAGGTCAGAACCCTGTCGTCCTACTCCCACTCGATGGCAGCAGTTCTGACGTCCCGTCATTCCAGTTGCATCCAGTTTTCGGTGCCGTCTCGAATCGAGTGCCGCCAGGTAACGCCATGTCGCGCTTCGTCGGCTTCGGGGACAAAAGTCGGGACAACTTCAAATACTTTTTTCGAACTCAGGGCTTTGAGTTTTTATTTTTGTCCCAAAGAGTGCGGCGGGCCGACTTTGGAGGCTCAATAGCGCCGAAAGCGCCCGTTTTGAAACTCAACCGCCCTTTAACCCGCAAGCCGCCAGCTGCAATCGTAAGTGAATCAGCGCGGGTGGTTTGCGCGCCATTTGCAAACCCCAGGTCGCGACCCTTCGCCATTCGTGGGAAAAGTGAGTAGTCTCAGGTGGCTTACTCATGAGTTGAACCGCTTTCGCGATTAGGGGCCTAATAGCGGCTTCTCCACTAACTGCCCCTGGGTTTGCCTTTGTCCGCCGCACGGGATGGCTCCCGAGGCAACGCGGTGAGATAATGCCATCCAACGCAGGCAATGGAGCCTGAAAATATAGGTGACGGCGGCATGGCCCGAGCCAGCACTTTTGGCCCGCCTCCGTAGCCTCCTTTTTCATATGCGGTCCGCGATACGCCTATGGGAGCGATTCGCTCGTGCAAGGCTGTAAACACGCAGAGAAAACGAGGTATTGGATGAATAGCGAACCGATCTACAAAGAATTCCTTCTTGGAGAAGGCTTAAGCGAGTTGAAGAAAATTCGAGATGGCTGGAGGGATGAAAGCGGCTATTCCGAGTCGAGGGGAGGAACCTCTTTAATACCTGAAAATCTATGCAATGTCTCAGGGTCCGAACGGCTTAACTATACCTTCATCATGGACAGAGCCAATGAGTGCATGTATCGACTGATTTGCGAGTCGATTTCCATGCTTCTTACAAAATATGGATACATAACACTACGTGCCCGCGTTCGCAGAAGCGATGCTTACCAATATCTCCCAAAAGACGGCCTAGCCGGGCCGACCGTCCTCAAAGCGAGCAAGAGGGTGGTCCGCATAATCAAGGTGGATGTCGATGGCTCCCCGAGCGTTTTTGTATTCAAGGAACCTGGATTAGACCAGAGTCTCCCGAAAGAGCTTGAGGATTCGCTGAGGGAAAACTTTGGGGTATCGAAAATCACCTACGTCTCTTTGGTTATGGACGGAGCGAAGAGGGAGGTTCTCAATTACGAGTCGGTGAAGGACGCTACGCCCTACATCTCGGTTAAAGAGTTCTTCCGCCTGTTCTTTCCCCAAGAGGAGTTCGACAAATTCGAGGAGGCTGTGGTTGAGCTAAGGCAGAAAGCGCGTTCCTACTATGGCTTGAGCATAACCAAATCGCTTAACCATTTGCGCATGGGCCATTTCAGGAGAGACATCCGAGACCGTCTGATCGGCTACAAACCAGACGTGGAATTGGGGTCCGAACAGAGAATGGCCATAGACAAGAGCTTTGTCGTAGACGGCAGATACTCGGCGTTGACCGGTGACACGGATTTCGCAGTAAGCTTCCAGACCGCAGAATGGCTAAGGGATTCTTTAACGCATGCAGGATGCATAGATTTCGCCCCCATCGCGTTGGAGTACTTCAAATCGCTCGAACAATTCCTGTACAGATTTCTTTACGCCATACATAAGACTTCGAAATCGAAGAGTAGGCGTATTTACTACGGCAAAAAGCTCGGAGAAAACCCTTACTACCTGCCTGCGAAAAGAGATGGCGTTCCCGACAAATCGCGACACATAGAAGTCAAGGACGGAGAAATCGAAATCAACGATGAGCTTTTCACGGATGGTTTCGAATATGTCTTAGACCTCGGTAGGCTCACAAGGTTCTTCGGCGACTATGTTTGCGAGAAGCAGCAGCTGTACAGCCGCAATGAAGACCTTCTCGATACGGCGATAAGCGAGGATACGTACGAGTCGATAATTCGCGCACTCCAAAGCGCTCGAACGATGAGGAACGGCATTGCTCACAAAGACAATCTCTACGATTGGACCGAGATGGAAAGCGCCCGGTCGTCAGTCCTCTTGGCTTTCTACTTAGTCCTAGGTTCTTACAGCATCGATACTGAAATGCGAAGCCTCCTCGGCATCGAAAGCGATTGCGTGCAGAAAAGCGAGGAGTGGAAGCTCTGCAACTACGTGGCATCGGCGGCCGTTCCTAAAGGCAATCCTCTTGAGTTTCCCGTTTTTTATCTCGATGGCGATGATTCCCCCGAGGCCGCCTTGTTTGCTTGCCCCGACGACGGAGAATCCGATCCCGACCGATATGGAAAAGCCCAATCGTTCTCGGGTGTGTACTTCAAGAGAATCGGATCGCATAAGCGTTACGATATCTCGTACCCAACTGACCGTCTTCCCTCATTGGTTGAACAAGGGATGCTGATTATCTGCGGTGAGGGGCTGAAGCTCATGGGGCCTCAAAAGGTCATCTACAGAGACGGAAATTACCTTGGGGACACGAGCGCAGAGTGACTTCGAACCCAGGGCGTGGACCTCGCGCTCCCGCCCTAAAGACCATCGTGGCCGGTTTTAAGGGCGGGAGCGCGAGGAATGTCCGTAGGGTTCATGCCTTCCCGGGCGCAAGCCACCAGTCCGTAACCGCAGGTGAGGCAGCGCCGTGGCTTGCACGCTGGTGGCAAATTCGCAGGTCAAACATCTCCGTCATCTATCGACGAAACGAGAAGCCCCACGTTGACGCGTCTATGAGTTGATGACCTGAACGACGGTCGTCCTAGTTGCCAGCTTCCGCATCAGAGAAACCACTTGGAGCAGAAGCCGATCTGGAAGACCGAATGGACGAGCATCGAGATTCCGAGGCAGACCATCATCGCGCAAAACCCGATTCCGGCCCATTTCAAGAAAGGGTCTTTTTCTTGCTTGTCGGAAGCTCGCTCCATCCAGTCGCGCGAATACGTATCGCCGTACTCGTCGCTCTTTGAGGCCTCTTTCGAAAGCAGCTCGAGAGCTTCGTCGAGGTCATCAGCAAGCTTGTTTCCGTCGATTCCGACCTTGAAAAGATGAGTCTCATCATGCTGCTTGAGCGCCGATTGGTTCTGCAAAAGGTAGAACCTCTCGCCGTTCACCCCGTTCGCCAGAGCGGTCCTCTCGCTCGAAAACGACCGAATCTCCTTCTTGAGCCTTGAGAAGGCCCCCTTGCCCTCGATTCCGAACTTCTGCGCGAGCGACTCAAGCTGCCAGAGCAGGTCGTACAGCCCCACCGCGGGCAGGAGCCCGGCCCCGTACGCCTTCTCGAGCATCGACCGCTCGAAGCGATCGTAAACGGGGATCGCCTCCCCGTACGTCAACCTGGTGCCAACTTCGGGGAAATCATTGCATTCCATATCGTCTCCTATCATTCGAATCAAGAGTTAATTCCTTGGGGCGCGTCACGCGTCGACGACGCCGCGTCCCACAACAGCGGTTGTTGCTTCCGCGTGGGCGCATCGCCTAGCACGCAGGGCGCAGATCAAGCCTGAAATCACCTTTGGCGATAGAGAGGCTGTAGTTCGACCCGACTAAAACAGCGATGCCCATCAAGGCCAGACCGCAAGCGGCGATCAGCTGCTCCGGCGAAAAGCCGAGGATCCTCCTTCCGTTATCGCACGCCGCCTCCGCTACGGCATCGGCTGACGAAATCGTCGGGGCGTTCACCGCCCGTCCGGCGTCGTTCATAGTTGGCTCCCTACTCTCTCTTCCATTGCTTCGACCCTTATTTTCAACCGTCATCGGAATTTCGTCTCCTCTGACTGGTTTGGATTGCCTACAATTTCATAGGCAATAAAGCTGTTTATGGAGGACCTGCAATGTCTAGGACATTCACCGAGGAGGAGATCTCCGAGTTAAAGGAAGCCGGATTCGCGGCGAGCGGCACATCGAGAAGCAGGATCCTGTCCGTCCTCGACCTCCTCGTCCGCTTCACCGATGAGAGGACGGGCATATCCGCATCGGAAATCGCGCGCGTCATAGGCATCTGCTCCGAGAGGCCGACGTCGGAGAACGCCATTCTCAAGGACCTGCACCAGATAAGCGAAAGCATGCCCATGGGAATCCGCATGGCGATACCTGGCCACGGCGAGAACGTCGGGTTCAGGGCCGTAAACAAACCCCTGTCATCCGAGGAGGCGATCCTCATCTCGGACGTGCTGGGGACGAGCTCCTTCATCGGCGAGGGGCGGAAGGACAAGATCTCCTCGAAGGTGCTCGCATTCTCCTCCGACTATGACGTCGACGAAAGCGTGGAGACCGTGTTCGTCGACCGCAAGGCCGGCAGGGACACCGACGCGATTTTCAACGTCCTCCATGCCGCATCCCGAGCGATCCGCATGAACAAAAGGCTCGCCTTCAAGAAGCAGGTTCACCTGATGAACGGATCGACCGTAAAGATTGGGCCGTACGAGGAGGACCCGGTGGCGATCGTGTTCAGCTTCGGCCGCTACTATCTCGAGAGCATGCATATCGACGAAGGCGGTTCCCCCAGTCCCTACTTCTACCGACTAGACGATATCGCGGACCCGGTTGTCACCGGAAAACCGGTGTCGGATCGGGATAAGGTAGAGGCGCTGAGGACGCGCGTGGTCGCGGACACGCGCCAGCGGGTCGACATGTTCGGCTCGGGCACCGCCAGAAAGCTGTTCCTGGAAGTATCCGGCACTCATGCCAAGTACGTTTACGAAAGGTTCGGCCACGACCTCAAGTTCTGCCACATCGACGAGAGCGACGAAAGAAACGTCATCGGCTACGCCTGCGTCAGCGTGATGCCGTCTCCGACCTTTTACAGGTGGCTATTCGGGATGGACGGCGCGGTGAGGCTGGCGAAGCCTAAGGGGAAACGGTGGGTCGAGAGCTTCCCGAATGCCGTCGCCTCCGACCTAGAATCCTATATCCAAGATTACGAAGCAGCATCAGAGGGCTACAAAGCCGCACTGGATGCAGCTATTTCACGATTGGACTCGAAGAGCTGCCGGCAATGAGGCAATCCCAATCGGTCCGATTCAAAAGCCAATATTGACTAACTCGAATTCGGCTCGCATCCTCGCGCCGTTCGTCTGCTCCCATTCGTCCGAAATGACAACCACAGCAGGTCGCGTCCCAACGGATGGGTACCATTTATCCGGGTGCACCTGGGGCAACGGGTTGAAGAACCTGCACAAGGTCGCTCGCAGAACACGCAACATCAAACACGACAGAAGAGGCGAACGACAGATGCCGGACCCCGGACGACAGCACCGCGGAAGACGAGCATTCCGACCACGACCGAACAACTCCAGCTACTAGGCAGGCGCCCGCATGGGTGCCTTTTACTTTTCAGGGACTTAGCTGCGAGCTAAGGCACGCGGCTCATGGCCGTTTCGTGAAGGCACGACCAGCTCGACCCACCTCGACCCGTCTCCGCTCCCGCCGTGCGCACTAATCGCCGTCAGGCGGTTCAATCGTCGCGCAGACGAAAACACACACGGGACCGCGCAGGCGCATCGCGCGGAAAGATTGGAGGAACCATGGCGCACGCGACGAAATGCGCGGCACCCGAGGAAAACCGGGGCCGCGACGAGTGGATGACGGTGGTCGAGATGCAGGAGTACATGGGGGCGAGCCGGAGCAAGGCGTACGACCTCATCTGGTCGGGAGAGATCGACTCGTACAGGCTCGGCAGGAAGCTCCTGGTGTCGAGGGCGTCGGTGGACGCCTACATCGAGTCGAGGAGCGGCAGGAAATGACGGCGGCGACCGCCCCGGGAGCCGCCCGCGGCCGGGCACGCGAGGGAGCCTCGAGACGAAAGGAGCTCGAGGACGACCATGACCAAGAGCATTAGCAGGAGCCAGGTGAGGCTCATCGCATCGACCAACGCGATATTCGGAGCCGACGAGGCGTGCGCGATGCTGCGCATCAGCCGCGACGCAATGTACCGGCTCGCCAAGGACCCCGACGACCCGTTCCCGATCCGCTACATCGGCGGCAAGACGCGCGACGGCATCGTTCTGCACGACGAGCTCGTCGCATGGGTCGAGCGAAACAGCATCGTCGGCTCGCCCAGAAGGGGCTAGCGCCGATGGCAGCCGCAGGCCCGAGGGGACGCGACGGCCCCTCCCCGCGCGAGTTCACGGCGGTACGGCACTTCATGATGGCGGACCTGGGCCTCTCCGGCCTTCCCCTGCTCGTCTACGCGCGCATCTTCGGCTTCTGCGACGCCGGGTGCGGCTACTTCGAGAGCAAGGGCGGCCTGGCACGATTCCTCAACGTGCAGGAGCGCAGCGTCCACCGCGCCATCCGCGACCTGCTCGACCGGGGCCTCATCGAGGAATGCGGCGTGCACGCCCCGGCGCGCGGGCACGCCACCAAGCGGTACCGCATCGTGCGCGAGAGGCTGCCGCCCGGAGCGCTGGCAACCCCTGACGGTTCGTCAGGGTTCCCGGCGCGAAAGGGTGACGAAATGACAGGGTTCGCCGCGAACAAGGATGACGAACCGTCAGGGTTCGCAGCTCGAACCCCTGACGAGATGACAGGGAAACCCCTGACGATATGCCACCCAATAAGCAAAAGGGACAACAAGGACTTCAGAAGATAAGGAAGGGGCGCCCGATGGACCGAGCGGGACTCATCACCCTGGAGCAGGCCCGTGCGGCCGGGCTCTCCTTCGACGAGCCGGAGCCGAGGGCGTGCCCGCACTGCGGCGCCGCCCTCGATCCGCTCGGCGCGGCGCTGGCGGGCAGGGTCGCCTGGGTCTCCGCCGCCCCCTGCCCGTGCGAGGGCGCAGCCAACGAGCGGGAGTCCGAGGCGCGAAGGCGCGCGGCCCTCGCCGCCAAGGAGGAGGCCGCCCGCCGGGAGAAGGCGCTCTCGCGCGCGGGCATCCCCAGGCGCTACTGGGCCGCCGAGGCCGACCGCCCCGAGTTCGCCGAGTACATCGCCTCGTTCGCGGGCAACGGGGGCGCCGGGCTCTACATACACGGGGGCGTCGGCGCCGGCAAGACGCACGCCGCCTCCGCCATGGCCAGGCTGTTCGCCGAGGCCGGCTACGACGTCGCCTTCACGACGGCCAAGGGCATGCTCGAGCGCGTGAAGGCCACGTTCGACGAGGGCGGCACCGAGGCCGCCGTCGCGCGGTACGCCAAGTGCGACGTCCTCGTGCTCGACGACCTCGGCAAGGAGGACGCGACCGAGTGGTCCGTCGGCACCGTGTTCAGCGTGCTCGACGCGCGCTACGAGGACATGCGCCCGACCATCGTCACGTCGAACTACGCGCCGGGCGCGCTGGCGGACAGGCTCGCGAGGCGCGGCGAGCGCGTCACGGCAGAGGCGATCGCGAGCAGGATCTCCCAGACCTGCAGGACCGTCTACCTGGGCGGAAGGGACAGGCGCCGGCGCGGCTAACCTGTGCGCTTCCCGTGGAGGCGCGGACGGCTCGGCCCAGCTCGACCCATCGCGGGCGGCCCCGGTCGCCGCCGCAATCGAAATCGCTATACACGTCTTGGGCGGCGCCGGCACGCACGCCTGCTCCGACTCGCACCGTGCCCCCATCGCGAGGACGCCGCCCGCCAAGCAACAAACGAAAGGCGGAGGGCCCATGGACGGCTTCGAGAGGATAACCGGCCGCGAGCACGACGGGCTCGTGGAGAAGTGCCAGGAGAACGGCTGGCTCAAGGTCGGCGGCTTCGACTGGCAGGACGACCCGTTCCTCGAGGAGTACCCCTACGAGTTCTCCCGCACGGACAGCGTCGACAGGCTCCGCGAGGCGCTCGGCTCGGGCAACTGGGCCATACGCCAGGGGTTCTGCTACCGCGACCTCGCGTTCATCCAGCAGGTGAACGGCGGCGACGAGTGGTGGACGCTCAAGCGCGACGGCGACGCGTGGACCGGCTTCGAGAGCTGGAGCTTCGGCGCCATCGCCCAGGAGCCCGAGCGCTTCGAGCGCGCCATGCGCGACATGTGCGAGGCGACGCCGGAGCAGTGCCGCAGCGGCGAGTGGGCCCATCTGCACGAGAAGGCGCCCGAGCCGCTGGCGAAGCGCGCCGCGTCCGCCCGCGAGGCGAGCCGCGCGCACGCCGGGCAGGAAGCCCGCGCCCCAATGGCGCGCGAGAGGGCCGTCGGGGCCGAATAGGGACGACCGGGGCGCGAAGGCGCCCCTTTTTTCATCTCGACTGGAAGGGAGGCGCCAGATGGCGAGCGACTACGGGGACGAGGCGGGCGGCAAGCTGCTCGACTGGATGCTGAGGATCGGCCAGGAGGCCGGCGCCGAGGCAATGGAGCGCAGCGCGAGGGAGCTCTCCGAGCGCCTCGCGGGAATCCGCGGGACCATTTCCGGCGGGCGCGCCGAGGCCATTGCGGCCGAGGGCGTGCCGACCTACGCGAAGCTCAGCCTCGAGGAGCTCTCGGGGCTTCCCGAGTACGCGACGATCAAGGAGGTCGTCTCCGACAAGCTGCGCGCCGCGTCGGTCGAGCACCACATCATCCCCGGCGAGGGCCGCGACTGGCTGCTCTTCAAGGTGGAGGACGCTCCCGAGGTCGACGAGGCCTTCCGCCAGCTCGAGCAAGAGACGGGAAAGGCCGCCGAGCGCGCAAGGGAGCGGCTCTCCGAGATAGCCGAGAGGCGCCAGGCACCCGAGCGGCTGGCCGAGCGCGCCGAGCGTGCGCGCGAGGCGTCGAGGGCCCACAGCCAGGGCCTCGGCCGGGACCGCGGCCCGCGCCAGATCGAGGGGCCCGAGAGATGAGATGGCAGGCGGCGGCCGCGCTGGCCGCGGCGGCGTTCGCCGCGGGAGACTTCGCGGCCGCGGCAATCGCGGCGTCGGGCGCGAACCCGATCCTCGACCCGGAGGCCGCCATGGCGGCGCTCCGCGCGGGACGCGCATTCTCAACGGAGGCGCTTCCCCTGTGCGCGGGGACCGCCTGCGCGTGCGCGGCGCTTGTCGCCTGGGCGCGCTCCCTGGGGTCCAAAGGCGCCCGGCGCGACGGCGAGGAGCACGGTAGCTCCAGGTGGGCCACGCGCAAGGACATCGCGCCCTTCGGCGACCCCAAGGACCCCGACAACAACATCATCCTCACCGACAACGCGCGCATCCGCCTCGTGAGCCGCAGGTTCGACCTCTCCACCGACACCAACGACAACGTGCTCGTGGTTGGAGGACCCGGCACCGGCAAGACGCGCTACTACGTCAAGCCGAACCTCCTGCAGGCCAACGCCAGCTTCTTCGTGACCGACCCGAAGGGCACGCTCATCCGCGAGATGGGCGGAGCACTGGCGGAGCTCGGCTACGAGATCCGCGCGTTCGACACCGTCGACTTCACGCGCTCCATGCGCTTCAACCCCATAGCCTACATACGCGACGAGGCGGGCGTCATCCGCTTCGCCCGCGGCATCGTCGCCAACACCGAGGGCGAGGCCGACCACAAGGGCGACCCCTACTGGGAGAAGGCCGAGCGCCTGGTCTACACCGCGCTCACGGCCTACCTCGTCATGCACTGCGAGCCCGCCGACCGAAACCTCGACGGGCTGCTCACGCTGCTCTCGCTCGCCGACGCGCGCGACGACCCGGGCTACATGAGCCCGCTCGACATGGTGTTCCGCGAGCTGGAGACCGGCGAGCGCTACGTGAGGCGCGGCGGCGCCTCGGCGGAGGGCGGTTCGCTGCGCGGCTTCGCCGAGGAGGACGGCGCGTGGGAGTGGGTCAAGGTCCGCGAGCCGGCGCCGCCCGACGACTTCGCGCTCGCGAGCTACCGCGAGTTCCGCGTGGCCGCCGGCGACACCATGAAGTCGATGCTCTCGAGCTGCAACGTCCGCCTGAAGCCGCTTTCCATCCGCGCCGTGCGCGACCTCACCTCCAAAGACGAGCTCGACCTCGCCCACATGGGCGACGAGGGCGCCAAGGTCGCGCTCTTCGCGTCTATGAGCGACACCGACTCGACCTTCGACTTCCTGTTCGCCCTGCTCATGGACACAGCCGTGAGCGCGCTTTGCGCCGAGGCGCTCGAGGCGCACGGCGGCTCGCTGCCCACGACGGTGCACTTCGTCTTCGACGAGTTCGCCAACATCGGGCGCATACCCGACTTCGAGCGGACCATCGCCGTCACCCGCAGCAGGAACATCGCCGTCTCGATGATCGCCCAGTCGCTCTCGCAGCTGAAGGAGACCTACGGCGACAACAACGCCGAGACCATCGTGAACGCCTGCGACACGCTGCTCTACCTGGGCGGCAAGGCAAACGAGACCAACGAGGAGATCAGCAAGATGGCCGGCAAGCAGACGGTGGCGAGCGAGACGCAGAGCGACTCGCGGGGCGCCGGCTGGACCCGGACCGTGAACCGCGGCATCTCCGAGCGCGACCTCATACAGCCCGCCGAGGTGGCGCGCATGCCGCGCGAGGACGCGCTCGTGCTCGTGAACGGGTGCATGCCGCTCATGGACCGGAAGTACCGGCTCGAGCGCCACCCGCGCTCGCGCCTGCTCGAGGAGGCCGCGCGCCGCGGCCCGTTCGACTTCGCGGAGTACCGCAGGCTGAAGGACGGCGCCTCGTGACGGGGCCGCGGAGGGCGCGGGCCTCCCCCGCCGCGGGGGAGGAACAGCAAGGAACATCGTCAACCGAAAACAAAGGAGAGCAGCATGCTCGCAAACGTCATCAAGCTCGTGTCGGGCTGCGTGACCTTCCTCGGCGGCTTCCTGGTCGTGTGGGGAGCGGTCTCGCTCGGCCTGGCCATCAGGGAGCAGCAGGGCGGCCCGCAGATCGCGACCGCCATTTCCACCATCGCCGGCGGCGCGATCATCATCGCCGCGTCGGTCTACTTCGGGCAGCTGGACACGTCCTGGCTGCCGGCATAGGGGGCGTCGCGGATGGCGCTCCGGATACCGGTGCAGAAGGACATCGGCGAGTACGAGGAGAAGATCGTCGGGAAGATGAGCCTGCGCACGCTCGCATGCGTGTCGCTCGGCTTCGGCAGCGCGGTCGGGGCGGCGGCCTTCGTCCACCTGGGCCTGCACGCCGACGTCGCGGACGCGGCCTTCCCGATCATGCTCTGCAGCATGCCGTTCTGGCTCGCCGGGTTCTGGCGGCCCTTCGGCATGCGCGCCGAGGAGCTGCTGCCGCTCCTGGCGGCCCACGAGCTCTCCCCGCAGCTGCTCGCGTACGAGCCCTGCCTCGCCGGGAGCCTCCCCGAGGGCTCGCCGCGCCCGGGCCGCCCGGGGCGGCGCGCGAGGCGCAGGGCCAGGAAGAAAGGAGCCGAGCTCTATGAGCCGACCAAGAACCAACAAGGAAAATAGGCCGAAGCGCCCGAGCACCCTCGGGCTGCTCCTCGGCGGCACGGGCGGGCGCAAGGACGCCTCGAAGGGCGCGGAGGCCGCGCGGCAGAGGCGCCGCCGGGAGCGCGACCGCTCGCGCGAGATGGACGCCTACGTCGGCTACGACGCAATGTACAAGGACGGCATCGCACAGGTGATGCCGGGGGTGTTCAGCCAGACGGTCGAGTTCTCCGACATCAGCTACCAGTCCGCGCGCAAGGAGGCGCGCGAGACGGCCTTCACCGTGATGAGCTCGCTGTTCAACTACTTCCCGGCGGACTCCCACGTGCAGCTCCAGGTCGTGAACGCGCCCATCCCCGCCGACGAGGTCGGCCGCAAGGTCTTCTTCGAGCCCGGGGAGCGCGCCACCGCCGGGCTCGCCGAAGAGTACAACCGGATCCTCAACGACAAGATGCGCGAGGGCGTCTCGAACCTCGTGCGCCACCGCTACCTGACCTACGCCGTGGGCGCCGACGACGTCGACGCCGCGGTGCCCAAGCTCGCGCGCATCCGGGGAGACGTGGAGCAGACGCTCGCGCGCATACGCTGCTCGTCGCGCGCCCTCGACGGCGCCGAGAGGCTCGAGCTTTTGCAGGGGCAGCTGCGCCCGGGGTCGCGCTTCGAGTTCTCCTGGGACAAATTGTCCCCGACGTCGGGCGCGCGCACGAAGGACTTCGTCATGCCCTCCACGCTCGACTTCAAGCCCGAGGGCAGGTCCGACTGCTTCCGCAGCGACGGGCGCTACGGCGCGGTGCTCGCGGTGCGCAGCTTCGGGTCGGTCATCGAGGAGACCTACCTCGCCTCCATCATCGACCTGCCACTGCCGCTCAACGTGACGCTGCACGTGCAGCCCATCGCGCAGAGCGAGGCGCTCGCGCTCGTGAAGCGCCAGATCGACTGGATGGACAAGGAGATCATCGACGAGCAGATGAGCGCCGTGAAGAAGGGCTACGACTACCAGATCCTGCCGCCCGAGCTGCGCTTCTCGAAGGAGGAGGCCGAGGAGCTGCTCGACTTCCTGCGCAACAAGTCCGAGCGCCTGTTCGTCTACACGGGCCTCGTCTACACCTGGGCCGACAGCCTCGAGGAGCTCGACCGCCGCGTCCAGCAGGTGACGAGCGTCGCGCAGGGCTGCACGATCGGCCTCGAGCCGCTCCACTTCCGGCAGCGCCAGGCTCTCAACTCGGTGCTCCCGCTCGGGGACAACCACGTCACCGTGAGCCGCTACCTCACCACGGGGCAGGTGGCCATGCAGATGCCCTTCGCCAGCCAGAGCCTCGACGAGGCGGGCGGAGGCTACTACGGGCAGTCAAAGGAGAGCGGGAACCTGGTGCTGTGCGACCGCAAGCGCCTGGCGAGCCCCATGGGCTTCGTGTGCGGCAAGCCCGGCTCGGGCAAGAGCTTCTCGGTGAAGCGCGAGATAACCAACACCGTTCTCGCGCACCCCGAGGACGAGGTCGTGATCTTCGACCCGGCCGGCGAGTACGGCAACCTCGTCGGCGCGCTCGGCGGCGCGAACGTCGAGCTCGCCCCGGGATGCTCGGCGGTGCTCAACCCCCTCGACACCGCCGACGTCGCGGACCGCGCCGACGCCGCCAAGCTCGCGTACAAGACCGACGCGGTGCTCGCGCTCTCGAGCGCGCTCATGGCCGAGGGCCGCGAGGGCCTGCCGGAGCGCGACCGCTCGATCATCGCCCGCTGCGTCGGCGAGGCGTACCGGGAGTGCGCGAAGGACGGCCGCCTGCCCACGCTCGGCGACTTCCACGCGGCGCTGCTCGCTCAGCCCGAGCCCGAGGCCGCCGACATCGCGCTGCGCTACGAGCGCTACGTGAAGGGCGCGTTCTCCTTCTTCAACGGCCAGAGCAACGTGGCGTTCGACAACCGCATCACCAACATCGACATGCACGGCCTCGGCCAGAACATGCGCGTGTTCGGCATGATCACGGCGCTCGAGATGGTGCGCAACCGCGTGATGGTCACGCCGCCGCGCCCCAACTACACCTGGCTCTACATCGACGAGGTGCAGAGCCTCTTCGCGCACCCGACGGTGGTCGAGTACTTCGCCCGCCTGTGGCGCGAGGGGCGCAAGTTCGGCCTCATCTGCACCGGCATCAGCCAGAACACGAGCCACATGCTGGCCAACGCCGAGGCCCGCGACATGGTGCTCAACTCCGAGTTCTTCCTGCTGCACAAGCAGTCCACCGCCGACCTCGACGCATGGGCGGAGATGCTCCAGCTCTCCGCCACGGAGCGTGGCTACATCGGCGACGCCGTCAAGCCCGGCGAGGGCCTGCTCATCAGCGCCGGGATCCGCGTGCCCATCACCGACGACTTCCCTAAAGGCCCGCTCTACGACCTGTGGAACACCAAGCCCGCAGAGGTCGCCGAGCGCGAGATGCGCCGGGCGGCGCGAGAGGCGGAGGAATAGGAATGGCCGGCCCGAGCGAGGGCGGCGGGATGCTCGAGGTGGTCGGGGCGCGGCGCCGCGACGTGCTCACCGCGGGCGACGTCGCGGAGACCGAGCGCGACGCCCTGGGAAACGTCTCGGAGGGCGCCGGCCCGCTCGACGAGGCGGGAGGCCCCGCCGCAACGGCGAAGGGGCGCCCTTCCAGGCCCGAAGCGCCGGAAGGCGGGCTCGGGGACAAATTGTCCCAACCAGCCGGCGACCGGCGCGCGGCGGCCGCGATGCGCTCGCGCGTCGATGCGGCGAAGCTGGCGATCGCCCGGGAGGCCGTCTCCCAGCTCGACGACTCGGAGGAGCTTGAGGGCGCCTCGCGCATGTACGACGCGGGGCGTGTGGCCAAGAAGGCCGCGGGAGGGCTGCGGCAGAGGAAGGCGAAGAAAGCCGCCCGGGGCAGCCGCAAGGCGGCGACCGCCCTCGGCGCCCCAAAGGGAGGCGCGCGCGGCCCCGAGGCAGCCGGCGCGGCTTCGGCCAAGCCCCAGGCGGCCCAGGCAGCGGCGCAGGCGTCGGGCGAGGCGGCCCGAGCCGCGGGGTCGAAGGGCGCCGCCTCCGCGATCGCGGGCGCGGTCTCGGGCGCGGCGCCCGCCCTGCTCGGGGCGGTGGCCGGGATTGTGGCCTTCGTCGCCTGCGCGCTCGCCGTCGCGCAGCTGCTGAGCGCGCTGTTCGGCTTCTGGGACGACGCGGCCTCCAAGCGGGGCCTCGAGGGGCTGCCTCCCTACATCACCTACGAGATGGTCGAGGCGGCGCTCGAGTGCCAGGAGGAGTACGGGCACCCGGCGGGCTGCACCATCGCGCAGATCATCCAGGAGTCCGGCCAGGGGGACCGCATGAGCCAGCTCGCAGAGCGCGACCACAACCTCTTCGGCATGAAGTGGTGGTCGGGCTACGCGGGCTGCCCCGAGGTGGCCGGCAAGGCGAACTGGGCCACCAGCGAGGAGTACGTGCCCGGCGAGCACACCCAGATCACGGCGAGCTTCATCCGCTTCACCGGCGACGCCGAGTGCATCCGCTTCCGCAGCAGGGTCTTCCTGCAGGCGGAGCGCTACTCGGGCAACGCCCTCATCCGGGAGGCGATCGAGAGGCACGACTCGGACAGGATGGCCGAGGGGCTCAAGGACGCCGGCTGGGCGACCGACTCGTCCTACGTCGAGTCCCTGAAGTCGATCATGGCGCAATGGGGCCTCTACCGGCTCGACTCCATGACGGTCGAGGACCTGAAGGACTCGACCGCGAACGGGAACGCGATCGTCGAGGCGGCGTACAGCCAGCTCGGCGTGCCCTACGTGTGGGGAGGCTCGACCCCCGGCAAGGCGCTCGACTGCAGCGGGCTCACGCAGTACTGCTACGCGCAGGCGGGCATCCGCATAAGCCACTACACGGGTTCCCAGTACGAGGAGCTCAAGCGCATACCGCTCTCGGAGGCGAAGCCCGGCGACATCCTCTACCGCTCGGGCCACGTGGCCATCTACATCGGCGACGACAGGTACATACACGAGCCGCGAACGGGCGACGTGTGCCGCATAGCGAGCGGCATCGGCAGCTTCAGCTGCGCGCTCACCGCGAGATAGGAGAAACCAATGCAGGGAAAGTCGAGAATCATGGCCGCCGTCGCGGCAGGCGCGCTCACCGTGGCGCTCGGCGCGGGCGCGGCGCGCTGCGCCATCGCCCCGCAGGAAGGCGCGCAGGATAGTCCCCAGGAGCAAGAGCAGCCCGCGGCTGCAGGCGCCGACGCGGCAACCGGGAAGGCCGCCTCGGGCGCCGAGGCGCTTTGGAACACCGCATGGACGGGCGCCGACGACCCGACAGCCACGCTGCGGATCGTCGAGGGCGCCATGGTGGAGAGCGCGGGCGGCTCCGAGCACGCCTGGTTCTTCTCGGCCGAGGAGCCCTCCGAGTCCGGCGGCGTGCTCAGCGTGCCCATCGACGTCAAGGGAACCGGCGACAAGGCGGGAGGCCTGTCGCTCATCCAGGTCTCGGGCGACGGGGACGCCCGCACCCTGGCATGCGACCTCCTGACGCAGGCCTACGTGCCCCAGAAGGCGCAAGACGGAGCGTTCTCCGTGACCGGCACCGACGGCCGCCTCTCCGAGGCGCTGGGCGCGGACGTCGCCGCCATCGAGGAGGCCGTCGCCGGGAAGGCGGCGGAGGTGTCCCCGCAGGCGACGGGAGCCACCTGGGACAAGGAGGTGTGGCTCGACTACGCCGGGAACGTCGCGTCGACGACCTTCACGCTCGACGACCCCGCCTCGACGGTGGTCACCGTGGTCTCGCGCGGCGGCTCGCTGGAGGCGATGTAGCCGTGCGGGCGCTTGAATCGCGACGCCGAAGGGCCTTCGCCGTCTCCGCCGCGACCGCCTTCGCCCTCTGCGCGCTCCTGCTCGTCCCCGCGCAGCCGGCATACGCCGACATCGCCGGGGACGTCAACGATTGGCTGTGCGGCCTCCTGCGCGACTGCTGCAACTGGATGTTCAAGGCGCAGACGGGCGTGCTCGGGTCGATCGGCGCGAACGGGATCCTCTCGGCCGACTTCGCGCACATGCTCACGAGCTCGAGCGACCTGACCATGCACGACGTCGCCCGCGGCGTGTGGCAGGTTGCCATCCTGCCGATCGGGTGCGGGGTGCTCGGCCTGGTCTTCACCCTGAAGCTCATCGAGATCTCTCAGCGCATGGACGGCAGCCAGAGCCTTCCCGGCGTCAAGGAGGTCGTGTTCCTCCTCGTGTTCTTCGCCGTGTTCCTGTTCCTCATACAGAACAGCTTCGACCTGATGGCGTCGATCTACGAGGTCTGCGGGCTCGCCATCGACCGAGTCGAGGCGCTCTTCGGCGCCGGTGGCGCGCTCGACCTGCCCGAGGTGTCAGTCGTCACCACCGACGACGACGTCCCGTCGCTCATCGCCATGCTCGTCGTGAGCCTCATCAGCTGGGTCGTGGTGCTGGCGGCCTACGTCGTCGCCCTCGTGGTCTGCTGGGCCCGCGCGCTCCAGCTCTACATCATGGCCGCGTTCGCCCCGATCCCGCTGGCGTTCCTCGGCATGGACGCCACGCGCCAGATAGGCCTCGGCTACCTGAAGAGCTTCGGGGCGGTCTGCATCGCCGGCGTCATCATCCTCGTGCTGCTCATATCGTTCCCGCTCGTGCTCGGCGGGCTCACCGGGGCGAACCCCGGGACGGGCACCCCGGCCGACGCGGTCGCGAACGGGCTCACCTACGCGCTGCAGTACCTGGCCATGTGCGTGCTGCTCATCCTGGCCCTCGTGAAGAGCGGCTCCTGGGCGCGCGACATCGTGAGCGGCTTCTAGCGGAAAAGCGAGGAAGGGGGCGGTCGCCATGAGATAGGGGCGCCGCGCCGGGGCACGCGTCCCGGCGGAAGAAGACAAGCACAGACGAACGACGAAAAGGAGGAAAGACATGGAAGAGAGGAAGAACGTGTACCTCTCGCTGCACAAGAGCTTCGTGCGCGAGGGCATCGAGTACACCGACCGCGCGACCGGCGAGGCCAGGACCTTCAACTCGGCGACCCTTCCCAAGGGCACCGTCGTCGACGGCGTGGACGTGGGAGGCTACGAGTTCAGCCCCATGTTCGTGAACGAGAGCCGCTTCAAGGGGGCCGACTTCCGGGACATACCGCTGCTCGCGAACCGCGAGGTGTGGCTGAGGAAGACGGTGATGGGCCCGGACGGCCAGCCCGAGCTCGACGAGGGCGGCCGCGCGGTCAAGGACACCGTGAAGGTCATGCCGGCGCAGCTCAAGGAGGCCGTTGACGCAGGGCGCTCGCGCTACCTCGCGGAGCGCGCCGAGCACGCCCGCCAGGCGAGCCGCGCCGCCGAGCACGAGGCGCCCCGCGCCCAGCGAAGCGTCGAGAGATAGGGAGGCGGAAAGATGAACGCAGCGAAAGACTGCACCCTGCAGGAAAAGCTCCTCCGATGCGCCATGGCGCTCATCCTGGCGGCGGGGGCGCTGCTCGCCTCCGTGGCGGCCTCGCCCGCCTACGCCGCGCCGAGCACGGTCGACGTGTCCATCGGCGGCAAGATCCCATACGGCGGCTTCGCCACCACGTGGATGAGCGCCGACGGCAACATCGCCTACTGCGCCGAGCCCTCGTCCCCGACGCCCGCGCCGGGCTCCTACTCGACGAGCCCCGTGCCGAGCGGCGACGTGACCGCGGCGATCTGGTACTCGTTCGGCTCTCCCGGCTTCGACGCGTCGATGTTCCCAGGCAGCTGGTACGACGGCGGCGGCTGGGACGACGCCAAGTACGCGGCGGCGAGCCACGTGCTCATCGCCTACGCCTACTCGGGGTCCGAGTCGGCGGCCACGCACGGCACGAGCTCCGAGTTCGCCTCCTGGGCGAAATCCGAGCTGATCGGCGGGACATTCGCCAAGATGAAGGCGGGCGCCGGCAAGGTATCCGCCGGGTTCGAGGCGTTCTGCGTCAGGACCGGCGGCGGCTCCCAGACGCTCGTGAGCTTCAGCTGGTCCGCTGGCGGCGTCAAGGTCGCCAAAGAGGACTCCGAGGCGGGCGCCGAGCCCCAGGGCGACGCCTCGCTCGACGGAGCGAGCTTCTCCGTCGTGAACGAGACCGGCCGCTACGTGCTGGTCGGGGGCAAGTACTACGCCGACGGCGAGGTCTGCGCCACGATCAAGACCGCGCCCGAGGACGGGTCGCACGTCGCCGCGACCGGCGCCGACGCGCTTCCCGCAGGCAATTACCGCATCGTCGAGTCCGGCGCGCCCGAGGGCTACGACGCCAGCGAAGCCTCCGTCGCGTTCACCGTGAAGGCCGACGAGGTGGCCGACCTCACGGGCGACCCCGTGACCGACGAGGTCTTCCGCGGCGGCGTGCAGGTGACCAAGTCCGACAAGGAGCTGCAGGCGTCCGAGGCGCTCGCGGGCAGCGGCCACAGGGAGGCGCCTGGCGAGCACCCCAGCCTCGACGGGATCGAGTTCACCGTCACGAACCGCTCGGCGCACAAGGTCCTCGTTGACGGCGAATGGCGCGAGCCGGGCGAGGCCGTGGCCACGCTGACCACCGCATGGAACGACAAGGCCGGCGCCTACACCGCGCAGACCGCGGCCGACGCACTGCCGTACGGAACCTACGACGTGCGGGAGACGGCGACGAACGGGAGCTACCTGCTGACCGACGGCGAGCCCCGCACCTTCGAGGTCCGCGCCGCCGGCGAGGTCGTGAGCGCCTCCGCGGACGGCGCCGCGCTCGAGTTCCGCGACCAGGTGGTGCGCAACGACCTCGAGCTCTCCAAGAAGAGCGAGTCCGACAACGCCGGCCTCATGGTCCCGTTCGCCATCGAGAACGCGGCCACCGGCGAGACTCACGTGCTGGTCACGGACCGCAACGGCGACGCGTCGACCGCGAGCAGCTGGAACAAGCACTCGAGCGGCACCAACGCCAACGACGCCCTGCTCGGCCATGAGGGCGCGATCATGGCCGCCGACATGGACCCGAAGGCCGGCATCTGGTTCTCGCTCGGCGAGGACGGCTCCTCGGCGCCGGTGGACGACTCGCTGGCGGCCCTGCCGTACGGCGCCTACACCATGACCGAGCTGCGCTGCGAGGCCAACGAGGGCCTCGAGCTCATCACGAGGAGCTTCTGGATCGAGCGCGACTCGACGGTCGCGAAGGCCGTGTGGATGGGCCTCGACGACCAGGAGGGCCCGCGCATCTCCACCACCGCAAAGGACGGCGCGGACGGCGACAAGGATGTCTCGGCGGACGCCGAGGCCAAGGTCGTCGACGCCGTCGCCTACGAGGGCCTGAAGGCCGGCGAGAAGTACGAGCTCTCGGCCACCCTCGTCGACAAGGCGACCGTCGAGCCTGTGGCCGACGCCTCGGGCATGCCCGTGGAGGCCAAGGCCGAGTTCGCCCCCGCGCTCTCGACGGGCAGCCAGGACGTCGAGATCTCCTTCGACGCGAGCCTGCTCGGCGGCCGCGACCTGGTCGTGTTCGAGAGCCTTCGCAAGGACGGCGCCGAGGTGGCGTCGCACGCGGACCTCTCCGACGAGGGCCAGACCGTCCACGTCGCCGTCGAGGTGGGCACCCAGGCGGCCGACGCCGCCGACGGCGATCAGGTCATCGAGGCCGGCAAGGCAAAGGTCGTCGACACGGTGGCCTACAAGGGCCTCGTCCCCGGCGAGACCTACATCGCCCTGGGCACGCTCATGGACAAGGGCACCGGAGAGCCGTTCCTCGACAAGGACGGCAACGAGGTGACCGCGCGCACGCCCTTCGAGCCCGAGGCGCCCTCCGGCACCGTCGAGGTGACCTTCGAGTTCGACACCGAGGGCCTGGCCGAGGGAGACGAGCTCGTCGTCTTCGAGAAGGTCCTGGACTCCGCCGGCAACGTCGTTGCGGCCCACGAGGACATCGACTCCGCCGAGCAGAGCGTCGTCGTGGACAACCCCGACACGCCCGAGGTGCCCGAGGAGCCCTACGCCAAGACCGGGGCCGACGCCCCCGACGGCACCGGCTACGCCGTGGCCGCAGGCATCGCTCTGGCAGCTGCGGCGGGCGCGGGCGGAGCGCTCGCGTACCGCAAGCGCAAGGCGGCCGGCGCTAGCAAGGACGCGGCAGCCGAAGAGCCTGCCGAAGAGCTGGAAGAATAGCGGCGCCGCATCGACACCGAACCGGAGGCCCTGGGCGAGCGCCTAGGGCCTCCCCTGCGAACGGGGGAGGACATGAACAAGGGAAAAGCCGCCACGGCGCTCGCCGTCGCCGTGGCGTTGCTGGCGCTGGCAGCGCTCGCCGCCCTGCCGCAGCCCGAGAGGAACCCGTACGTGGTGCACGAGGTGCCCGCAACGGAAGAGGGCGCGGCGATGGGGGCGCAAGAGGCGGGCGACGGCATCGACTGGGACGCCCTTCCCGCCTCAGTCGTCGCATGGGTGCGCGTGCCGGGCACGACCGTCGACTACCCGATCGTACAGGGCCGGCCTGAATCGCCCGACTTCTACCTCACGCACGACGCCGGCGGCGAGCGCTCAGTCTGGGGCGCTCCCTACATAGACGCCGGGTGCGCACAGGGCGCCGAGAGCCCGCTCGTCATCGTCTACGGGCACCACATGTCCGACGGCACCATGTTCGCGCCGCTCGCGCAGTACTCGTCGCGCGGCTTCGCCGAGGGGCACCGCGCCATCCGGGTCTTCACCCGCGAGAAGGAGATCGAGCTCGAGGTCTTCGCGGCCGACGTGGTCGACGCGAGCTCGGGGGGCAAGCGGACCGACTTCGCCGACGCGGCGGCGCTCGACGCCTACCTCGGGGACAAATTGTCCCGCTGCGAGGTCGTCCTGGAAGAGCCTTCGGACGTCGCGCAGGCCTGGGCCTTCGTCACCTGCAGCTACCAGACGAGCAACTCGCGCACCGTCGTCTACGCGAAGGAGGTGGAAGGATGGGATTCGCGCCCTTCGGAATAGGGCTCCTCATGGGGCTCCTCACGCTCACTGCCTACGCATGTTGCGCAGCCGGCGACGACGACCGGGACTAGCCGTGGGAAATCGAAATCGCACAACGGAAAGAGGCGGGCAATTGCCCGCCTCTTCTCACATCACCCACTTGAACACGGCGCGGAACAGCCAGACGAAAAAGCCCAGCGTGACCTTAAGCGCCGCCATGAGGAACCTACCAAGCCTCTTCATCGACGTCACCCCAATCTTCCTTGACCTTACGCACGCCCTCCTCGGCGCCCTCTTCCTTCTCCTCCGCGAGCAGCCTCGCCAGCTCGTCGGGCACGCCCGGGACCTCTGCCCTCCCCAGCGCGTGCTGCAGCTCCCTTATCTGCGACTTCAGCGGTTTTGAGGGAGGGCCCACGTGCTCGCGGTAGCAGGCGCCGATCGCTGCCGCGTCGCACAGGTACCCCCGCACCCGGGCGAACGCCTCGTCCCCGTCGAGCAGGACGCGGCGGGCGCGCCCCAGCTCGGCCTCCGAGGCCAGCATGAAGCGCCAGCCGCGGGACCTGCGCGCCGCCGGGATGCCGTCCGCGGGCGCGTCGGCGCGCCAGTCGTCGCGCACCTGGTGCCAGTTCGCCGTGAGCCAGAGCCCCTTCTCGGGCTCCTCCCGCATCTCGAGCTCGAACTCCGTGAGCATGTTCGCGCCGGAGAACGGCGACCCCTCCGTGAACGAGAGCGTGTCGAACAGCGTCGTCCTGCCGCCCTCGTACTCTATCCTCACCATCATCTCCGGCCCCTCTCCCTGCGCTGGTCCTGCTGGGCCCGCTGCCGCTCGGCGGCGAGGATGCGCTGCTGCTCGTCCGCTCGGTGGCACTGGCGCGAATTGCCGCTGGCATCGTCGCGCCCTTCACCGTCCCCGTAGCGGGTCTTGAGCGGCATGAGCCCGTTCTCGGCCATGTAGGCGCGGGCGGCCTCGAGGCGGCGGTACCCCTCGCCGCCCGCCTGGCCGCGTCGCTCCAACGTCGCCATCCTGAGCCCGAACTCCTCGATGGACTCGACGTCGAACTTCGCGCAGGTCTCGAGCGCCGAGGAGAGCCTGCTCAGCTCCGAGAGGTCGTTGAGCTCGAGAGCCCGCTCGGCGGCCTCGCGGATCCGCGCGGTGCTCGCGTCCGTGGGACGGTAGGCGCCTTCGCGCTCGAAGCGCCGGCGGAGCATCTCCTTGCCGTAGACGAACCCCAGGCGCTCGCCGCTTACCTTCTTGGACGGCTCCTCCGCCAGGCTGAACACCCAGTCGTCCCGCCGCGCCTTGGCCGAGTTGTCGGCGACGTGCACGCCCAGGGCGTCGAGGATGCCGAGGAACTCCGCCTCGTCGCGCGCCGTGGTCTTGGCGAGCGCGACGCGGGCGCGGATGTCGCCGACCCACGAGTAGCCGCCCGAGCGCATGATCTCCTTCTCGGCCCGGCCCAGGTAGACGCTCCTGCGGCTCCTTGGCCCGCCCGCGCCGGCATGCCCGCGCGCCTTCGACGGCGATTCGGGAGCTCGGTCGTTGGAGAGCCCCGACAGCCCGCGCTCGCGCGCCATGTCCTGAAGGTCTCGGTTGAGGTCCTCGGGGTGCTGGGTCTGCATGCGGTAGCCGGTTCGGAGGTTCGCATTGTTCACGACGATGTGCGCGTGCGGTATGCCGCGGGCGTTGTCGTCGTGGTAGACGATGGCGATCTCGTGGTCGCCGAAGTGCTTGAGCGCCCACGAGCACGCGAGCTCGCGCAGCGCCGCCAGGTCGATGCTGTCGCCGGGGTCCGGCGAGAGCACGAAGTGCTTGAACGTGCGCGCGGGCTTTCCCCGCCAGGGCGCGTCCGTGCCGAAGGCGGCGCGCGTGGCGTCCATCTCGGCGTCCCAGGCGCAGGCCTCCTTGGCGTCTTCCCCCAGCGCGCCGGCGTCGCGCTCGTCGTAGCTCAGGTTGAACAGGTCGCGCGCCAGGGCGCGGCCTCCCTTCTCGAGGTAGCGGCGGATGCCGCCCGTCGAGCCGTGGCCGCTTATCGGCTTCAGGATCGGCATGGCGAGCCCTCCACGAGCGAGTCGGCGCCGATGCGACCGAGCTCCGCCGCCATCTCTCGGGCCGCGGCGTTCACGTCGGCGAGCTCGCGCTCGATCGTCGGGACGCTATCCGCGACGAGGTCGCGGTCGACGCGCCCGTGGCGGGCGTGGAAGTTGATGAGGTTCATCGCGTGCACGGCCTGGTTGTAGTGGTAGCCCCACTTCGTGAGCTCGCGCGACATCGCCCACAGGGCCTTCCGGTCGACGAGTATGCGGTGCTCGTCTCCCGCGTTCGCCTCCGTCGACAGCGGTATGCGCACGAGGTAGCGCAGGTACTCCGACTTGCTGAGGCCGGCGCGCTCGCACCGCTCGCAGAGCGCGTCGTAGTCGCCTCCCTCCATGCGGAACGTGACGCGGCGCTCCTTGCCCCTGGCGCCGCCGACGCTCTCTTCCATTGCGGATTCCTTTCCTCGGGCCCGCCGCGCGGCGGGCGCGTCTCTCTAGGGGCGCGGGGGATCCCCCGCAGGCGGCGGCCCGGCTCGGGCGCCGCCTCTGGGACCGGGCCTCGCGTAAGCGGGCTCCCAAACGGCCCGCGGCATGACGGGTCCGAGGCCGCCCGGTCCCCAAGTGCTATGGACGCCCGACGCGATGTCGGACGCCATAGGCTACTTGCTGGATTTCGGGCCTGAGGCCCTTCTGCGGCGCTTTCGGGCATCGGTGCCCGCATCCGCGTAGGGCGCGGTCATGAGCGCCATCTCCCGCAGCAGCGAGAGGTCGGCCGGGCTCGGGCTCTCGGGCGGGCTCTCCAGGAAGTCGGCGACGAGCCTCGCGGCCTTCGCGATGCGGCCGTCGGGGCCTGCCTGCGTCTTGCCCTCGCTCCTCACGTAGTCGGAGAGCTCCCGCTTGGTGCGCCGCCAGGGCTCCATCGCGGCGTGCATCTCCGCCTGGCGCTCCTTCGGCATGCCCGCGAGCGTGCGCACCGCCTCGGCGCTGAGGTTGCCGCGGTCGGCCTCGGCGGCCCACTCGGGCGAGAGGTCCTCGGCGATGCGGCGGGCAAGCCTCTCCTCGCGCGCGATGGTCTTGCCGGAGACCTTGCGGCCCGTCTGCCGCTCGATGATGGCGGCCTTCACGTCGTCGACGCGCATGCCGGAGAGCGACGGGTCCTCGGAGCGCAGGCGCACGGCGTCGCCCCTGAGCGCCTCGGTCGCGGCGGCGCGCTCGGTCACGGTGAGCGCGCGGGTGAAGTAGTTCGCGGCGTGGAGCAGCGTCACCGCCCTCTCGTCGTCGATGCCCTCTATCACGCGGCAGGGCATCCTCTCGTAGGCGGGGTCGTCCTTGGCGAGCAGCGCGTAGGCGGCCTTGCGGCGGTGCCCGGAGACCATCTGCCACGAGCCGTCTCCGACCTTGCGAACGAGCGGCAGGTCGGTGAGGCCGTCCTGGCGTATGGACTCGGCGAGCTCGGCTATGCCGGCCGGGTCCATGGAGTACGCGGCGTTCGCCGGGTGGTCGGCGATGTCTGCCACCGCGATCTCGGACACCGGGTAGCGCCCGCGGGTGCGCGACGCGCCGTCGAGGAGCCCCGTGATGGTGAATCCCGCGGCCACCTGGCTAGGCGAGCTCACGGGACACCTCGTCGGCGAGCGCCTCGTAGTCGCGCGCGGGGCGGCTCCCCGGCTCGAAGGCCGCCACCGGCTTCCACTGCCAGCTGCCCTCGCAGACCTTGCTGCTCGCGTGGATGACCGTCTCGAACTGCTCGCCCGGGAAGAACCCGTCGAGCACGGCCGCCCCCGTGGCCTCCGCGTTGGTCATGCGGCCGGGCACGCAGGTGCGCAGTATCTTCCAGCGGGGCGTGGGCATGCGCAGGGCGTCTGAGATGGAGCGCGTCGCCTCCACGGTGAGCGCCGTGCCGCGCATCACGGTGGAGTCGAGCTTCACGGGGATGACCACCATGCCGCCCTCCGCCGCGGCGAGGTAGGCGTTGAAGGCGAGCCTGCGCATCACGGGGCTGCAGTCGATGAGGCAGACGTCGTAGGAGCCCGAGGCGTCGTCGAGGGCGAACTTGAGGCGCTGCTCGCGCAGCAGCATCTCGTTCTGGTCGACGAGGTCGATGGTCGAGGCCACCACGTCGAGGCCCTCCCCGGCGGCGTACGCGACCTCCTCCACGGGCGCGCCGCCGTAGAGCAGCTCGACCGAGGTGCGCCGCTCGGATGCGGCCCGGTCGTAGAGGCCGAAGAAGTCGGTGGCCGACGCCTGCGGGTCGAGGTCGACGAGCAGGGTCCGAAGGCCCCGGGCGGCGAAGATCGCCGCCAGGTTGACGGCGGTCGTCGTCTTGCCGACGCCGCCCTTGTAGTTGGAAATGGCTATCGTGCGCATGGGTCGCGTCCTCTCTAGCGTGGGGCGCGCCTCGCCGCGTTCGGTCCGGCGCGCCCCGAGTCTCGGAGCGTCGGGACAAAACCGTACGGATTTGTCCGACAAGCGGAGTGTACCACGAAAACGTACGGATACGTACGCTTTCGTGGTACACGGGCACGGTTTCGGGGGAAAGCCCGGCCCCGGGAGCCCGGGACCGGGCGCACCGCCTAGGAGAGCGGCTCCATCTCGCCGAAGCAGTTGACGTGGTGGCGCAGGAGCGCTCGGTTCTCCTTGACGACCATCATCGCCACCTCGTCGAAGCGGACCGGGGTGTCGGCGTAGTCGTCGCCGTTGCCGGCGAGCCACGTCGCCGCCAGCGCCTCGCGCAGCCCGCGCGCCCTATGGGCCTCGGGGAAGCCGTCCGTCCCGATCCGGACCGTGGCGTCGACGAAGACCAGGGTCCCGTCCTCGTCCACCGCCACGAGGTCGATCCCGCCGATGCCCTCGGGGCCCTGCCAGGCCTCGTCGACGATCTCGTAGCCCTTGCGCTCGAGGAAGACCTTGACCGCGCCCATCGCCTTTTCCTTCATGTCGTTCATGTCTTGCTCCTTAGACTCTGAGGCCCGCCCCTGTGGCGTGCCTTGCGCCGCGTGAGTCGCATGCAGCGCGGGCGTGCCGGCAAGGGAGGAAGCGAAGTCGGACGTGGCTATAGAAATCTCCCGACGTCAGTTTTTCGCGTTGTTCGCGCGCGGAGCGCATGGGGCGAAGAACCCGAAAAAGTGTCGCGGCCCTTGCTGGCCGCCCGCCGGCGTGCGACCCTGCGCGTCCAAGGAGCGCCAGGGCGGGTTTCGAGTCGGAGGGGCGGAGGCGTGCGGTATGGAATCGGGCATGGGCGCCGGGGCTTCCGGACATGGGATGCGATCTGTCGGCGATTGCTGGGGCGCTCGCGAGGGTCACGTCGGGACGTCGCGTGGAGGACGGAGGCGCGTTTCCGAGTCGCGGCGCCGCTACCCTAATCGGGACGGCCTCTCCCGTGCCGCTCACGGCCGATATGCGCACGGGGCCGCTGGCGGCGAGGCGGCTCTCCATGCGGAACGGCTACGGTGCTGCGCAGCACGTCCGTCGGAAGAAGGAGGACGGCTGATGATGGGCATCAAAGAGAAGGACGAGCGTCGCGAGCTGCTCGACGCGGTGGCAGATGCGGAAAGGCTGGCGAGGGGGCTGGACCAGCTGCTCGAGTCCATGGCGCACGCCGACCAGCTGGACCCTCTCGACGTCGAGGGCATACTGGCCCTGAGGTCGATAAGCGAGAGATGCGCCGAGCGCATCGGCGAGGCCGCGCGCATCCTGGAGACGCAGAACGAGGTCTTTTATGCCGAGGGGCAAGAGCCTGTTCTCAACGCCGCCCGTCGAAAAGGAACGCTCCGCTCTCGGCGGGGAAGCCGTCGCGTTGCCCGCCCCGCCTCTTCGATTCTGGCAGGCGCCCGGAATTGGGGGCGCCCTTGATCAGCTTAGCCCGTTGATGGTCTCCTCGAGCTCCACCATGTAGGCGACTATCTCATCGATGCTCGGGTAGCTGCCGAACAGCATCGGCCTCATCGAGGCGTAATCGGCTGCCAGCTCGTCGAGCCTGCCCTTTGGAGGGGCGAGCCTGAGCGTGCCGGGCCTCGCATCGGCCAGCTTGGCCCACGGCGTGCGGTAGAACTTCTCTTTGAACCTGACGACCTGTTCGAGGAGGCCAGGCTGCGCCACGGCGCGGCCGAGCACGAACGAGTGGCCGAGGCGGTACATGTCGTAGTAATGGCGGGAGTAGCGCCTGGGCATAGCCTTGCCCTCGGGCCTGTTGGCCTCCTGGTGCAGGATGGTGGCCTTCTCCCAAAACGTGCGCTCGGGACTCGCGGTGCGCACCGTGGTCGACAGCTCGGGCCCGAACGGAACCACGTCCGCCGCGTACGGGGCTATCGCCGCCTCCTCGGAGGGCGACCATGCCGCCATGGGCCCTATCTCCAGCTTGATGGTGTCGAGCGTGCCCGCCGACTCGTAGGAGCGCGGGTAGTCGAAGTACACGGTCTCCTCCTCGGCCCCGCACCTAACGGACGCTTCGGTGCCGAGGGACTCGGAGAGCGTAGCCCTGAGCTTCGGGGCAAAGGCGTCGGCCAGGAAGGCGTTCGTGCGCTCGATGCTGTCGGCCCTGAACCGCTCCTGCGCCGAGTTGCTGCGCGGCTCCCACGGCTCGTCCTCGCCGTAGCCCAGGAGTCGCCAATCGAGTATGAGGTCGATGTCCTCCGAGAAGCGCTCGATGAGCCCGAAAGCCTTCGACAGGCTCGTGCCGCCCTTGAACACCATGGACTCGGCGAAGCCGCTTCTGTGGAAAAGGTGGTCCAAGGTGTAGCACACCCAGAAGTCCTTCTCGACGACGGCCGGCGCAAGCGCCATCCTCTGCGCGGCGGCCTCGAAGACCAGCCTGCGCTCGTCGGTCGAGGCCCTAGCGATCCTGTCCATGCTTCGCCTCCCATATCTTCTTCGCGGCGTCGGCAACCCAGGAGGTGAGCCCCGCCGACTCTTCCAGGAACGCGCCGACCTGCTCTTCCGTGAGGTTGCGCGCGAGCGTTCTGATCTCCTCGTCGCCCACGTTCTCGCGTCCGAGCGCCTTGAGGGCCTGCACGATGGTGCAGGTGACTTGCGAGCAGTCGAGCAGGTCGCGGTTGGCGCGGTGCCGGAGCTCGATATCGTACGGCCCGTACTCGTAGCGCTTGTACGGACCGCTGCTGACGTAGACGAGCTTCGCGGGCACCTGCGTGTCGAGGCCAAGCGCATTGAGCGCCGCGTCGCCGGACGGTGCGACGATCCACTTGTTGGCACGGGCGACGGCGCGCACGACCTCGTCGGCGCTGGCCGGCACCTCGGTGCCCATGAGCGCGCTGCGCTCCGGCGCGTAGTAGACGCCGCGGATGGCGCGGGCGATCCCTCCCTTTGCATGCAAGCGCCCGAGCGCGTTGGCAGCATTGCGTCGGCCTGCGACGTCGGAGAAGTCGGCGGCTGTGAAGGCCCTGCCGGCGCCGAAGCTCTCTATGCGCTTAGCGATGGCCTCTGCTTCTGTCATAGCGTTCCTCCTTTTTGATGAAAATAGTATATACCTTTTTCATCAAATTGCCTCTGATTGCCTTGGTTGCCCACGCATCGCGCCTGCGGTCCCTCGCCGAGCCGGCACGCGCGCGTGCGCCCGGAAGCGGTTGCGTCTCCCAATCGCGACCTGGGATCAGCGCCGAGACATCCCGAAGAGATCGTCGCTGGGTCCTTTCTCGCGCTTTGCGCGCCTTCCGGGCGGCGGCGCCTCGCCGAACCCGTTGAAGATCTCCATGACCAGGGCGAGCTGCCTTTGGAGGTCCGCATCAAGCTCATCGGCGTCGCACACGGCGAGGAGCCGCTCCGCCAGGCCCTTCATGGAGTCGCGCAGCGCCCGCTGCGTCCGCGACGACGGCCTCACCGTTATCTCGGTCCCGGTCAGCCTCGCCATGATGTAGTCCTGCCTGCTCATGCCGCTCCAGGCGGCCATGTTGGCGATCAGCTCGTACTCCTCCGGGGTGCAGCGGAACGCCATTGTCTTGCTGCGCTTGCGGGCGCTGTTCTCGCACGGCATCCTATTCGCCCCTCAGCTCGGAGAGCGCGTCGGCGATCTGCGCGCGCTTGGCGGGGAAAAGGTGCGCGTAGCGGTAGGTGATGTCGATGGCCTCGTGTCCCACGCGCTCGGCGATGTCGAGGGCGGAGAAGCCCATGTTGATGAGCAGGCTCACGTGGCTGTGGCGAAGGTCGTGGATGCGTATCCGCTTGACGCCCGACGCCTTGCAGCCGCGGTCCATCTCGTGCACGAGGAAGTGCTTCGTGAAGCCGAAGAGCCGCTCGTCGGGCGCCACGTCATCGCGCATCTCGATGAACTCCGCCATCTCGTCGCGGAGGAACGCGGGCATCTTGATCGTGCGCACCGATTTGCGCGTCTTCGGCTTCGTAATCACGTCCTCGCCGCGCAGGCGCTGGTAGGACTTGTTTATGCGCAGCTCCGACGTCTCCATCAGGAAGTCCGAGGGCGTGAGCGCCATGAGCTCGCCGCACCGTATGCCCATCCAGTAGAGCACCTCGAAAGCGTAGAAGGCGAGTGGTTTGTCGGAGATGGCCTCCGAGAAGCGGAGGTACTCGTCCTTGGTCCAGAACTGCATCTCGCCGGCCTCCTTGCTGCCCATCTTGTCCACCTTGTGAACGGGGTTCTTCTCCAGGTTGTAGTAGCGCTCGGCGTGGTTGAAGATGGCGTTTAGCTGGTTGTTGATGATCCTCAGGTAAGTGGGCTTGAAGCCGTCGCCGTCCGCCCTTGTTGATCCAGCGAGGGAGTTCTGCCACCTGACGATGTCGACGGGCCGTATGTCGCACATGCGCATGTCGCCGAAGAAAGGCAGGAGCTTGCTCTGGATGATGTTCTCCTTGGTGAGCCAGGTGTGCTCGCGGACCCTCGGCCTCACCTCCGCCTCGTAGACCTTGCAGAAGTCGGCGAAGGTCATGTCCATGGCGTCGTCTTTGAGGGCCTTGAAGTTCTTCTCCCACAGGAGCGCCTCGAGCTCGGTCTGGAACCCCTTCTTCGTCTTGTGCCGCTTGGCCCCGCGCGCGTCGCGGTAGTAGAACTGCACGTAGAAGAGCCCCGTCTTCTTGTCCCTATAGGCTGGCATCGTCCACCTCCGGGAAGTAGCGGGCATCGAACAGGTCGCTGCGGACGCGCCCGCGGATCACCACGCGCCCGAGGGCCTCCTGCTCCTTGTTCATCTGGCGGATGACCTCGTAGGCGCTGCCTTTCTTGATCTTCAGGCGCTCCGCCACCTCGTCGGCGGTGAGCATGCTCGGCCTCGGCGTCCTCGCAACTGGTTGTTCCATCTTGAACCTCCTGTCTATTCGTACATATCCGTACGCTGATATTCCCGAGAATAATCGTACGTATCTGTACTGTCAATAGAATTGCGTACAAACTTGTACGCTTGTGATGAATCACGCTTTACAAGCTTCTTCGCTCTGCCGACGGGCGGCATCACAGCTGCCTCAATTCGCGCTTCCGCATGCACAAGTTCTGCCTGCCACCAATTCGACCTCATCGCAAAGTAGTAAATAGAAGATGTCCTATTAATACCTTATTACTACTTTTTACTATTCTCTTACTACATACTGTGCTATGCTGCCATTGCTGCAGCGAAAGGAATACAGATGAAGTCATACAACGTGAAGGAGATAGCCGAGCTACTCCAAACGAATCCCGAAACGGTCAGGCGCTGGATTAGAAAAGGCAAGCTAGAAGCAACGAGAGGGTCTTCGCGTAAAGAAGGAAGCTCGGTCTCTTCCGCGGCTTTGCAAAAGTTTCTAGAGGACTCGCCAAAATACGCGGCCTCGGCCGCTGCGTTCATTTCATCGCCGGCCGCAATGGTTTCCGTCGGAGTGCTCACGGCAATTGGGGGAATAGCCGCGGCAAAAATGGGCACCGATAACGCTATCGAAAACGCATCAGTAGATACGGTCCAAATATGCGCATACATCAACAAGGAGACGGACTCGCTTAAAGAGTCCATAGCAAGGAAGAAGAAGACCATAAGCCAGCTAACCCAAGAAATTGAAAAGGATGAGCGAAGCCTTAAGGAGTTGGGAAAGCTGCTTGAACAGATTAAAGCCGGGGAGGCGGAAGAGCCGTCTCGATCAGAGAGGAGCGAGGGTGATGCAAGGCAAAAAGGACAAGATCAAGGGTAACGACCAGGCATTCGATGGCGTCAATGAGGACGACGCCCCTTCCGTCGAGAAAAGCCGCCTAAAAAGAAAAATCGGCATTGGGATAGCGACGGGCATTGCGGTCGTAGCCGCCGGAGTAGGCATTAGCTTGCTCGCAAACGGAAAACTTGACTTTCGCGCGGCACTGCATACTTCGGCGGTGAAGGGCACAGAGGCCATCGCCGACGGAGCGGCCGAGGCTATTGCCCAGGCACCCAATCTACTCGCCGAGGAGCCTATTGCCGTAGACCCGAAGGTCGTTGACGTCGACTGGTTTATCCGCAAGCTGCCTGAGAGCCGGCACGCCTCGAAGGATGCCATCTCGTACGCCAACGCCGTCGGTGTCAACCTCGCCGAGGGCCAGACTATCGTAAGACCTCAGACGAGACTCTATTGTCGAGTGGCGTAGCCCTTTCCTAAACACGCTTACTAATCGCAACAGAAACGGAGCATCGAATGGAACACAACCAGACAGCAATCGAAAACAAAACCCGCACCGGCCTTTTCGGTACCGAGAACAGCAGTGAGGAGAAATGGATACTCCGTCTGTTCATAGCATTGCTCGCTTGTGCGGTGGTAGTTAGCGTCCTACACGCTATCGGCCAGATTATGCTCATCGCGCACATGTGCGCATAGAGAGACCAAAGGAGTCAAGATGAAGTACAAAGTTGTAATGCATTACCCCGATGGCACGGAAGAGGAAGATGACGAGCTCTACGACAGCGAAGAGCAGGCGGAAGAGGCGGGCAGCTACGGTTGTTCCTGCTATCGCGAGGGCGGAGAGATCCTCAACCTGTCTAATCCAGGAGATTATCCCCTCGATGAAGATGACGACTGTGATTTCGAAGTCATCGAGGTTGAAGACTAACCAAAAACGACAACAGGTTCGGCATTTCCCATTAGAATTGCGTACAAACTCGTACGCTGATAGAATGGTCGCCGATAAAAGCTACAGGAGGGCACATGGCGACAGGCGACAATATCCGACGGTACCGCAAGGCGAAGCGGATGACGCAGGCCCAGCTCGCCGATGCCGTGGGGCTCACCGAGGGTGCGATCAGGCACTACGAGAGCGGCATCCGCGCGGTGAAGCCCGAGCTGCTGGAGAAGATCGCGAAGGCACTCGAGGTCTCCGAGGGCGCACTCAAGGACTACGGCGTCGAGACGTCGCAAGACCTCATGGCCCTGCTGCTGCAGCTGGAGGAGGGCTACGGCCTCGCGCCCAACGAGGACGGCATGGCCCTGACGGTCGACCCCAAGGCACCGCATGCCCCCAAGCTCGCGCAGTCGATCAAGTCCTGGGCGGAAAAGCGCGCAGAGCTAGAACGCGGCGAACTCGACGAGGCCGCTTACGCCGACTGGAAGGCCTCTTTCTGACATCTTCCCAGGTAAATTGACGCTTCCTTGCGAACAGCCTCCGGTTTTCCGGGGGCTGTTCCATTATTCCCGTATGAACTCTGCTCCCCAAAAGCCCTGTTAAGGGAATAATTACGTGCCCCAATACGGCAAGATACGCGGCGTCATTCGGCGGCATTCGGGGTCACTGAAACTGCGGAAACCGATTTTCGCGTTTTATTATTCCCGTTTGTTGACCTGGGAAAATACAATCGAAAAGGACTTGAATCCGCTTCGCAGTTTCAACTTAGTTTCGGCCGCGCGAAATCGGCCCCCGGGGGACCCGAATTGTGAATTATTCCCGCAGGGCACCATTATTCCCGTACCGCCGAGTACTCCGCCGTACCGCCCAGTAGAGACAGATGGGAATAATCAGGTCGTTTTCCCAGGTAGAGATACAAAAAGAAAGCCCTCGAACCGGAGGGTTCGAGGGCCGTTATTCCCACTATTTCGCTGGTGGCTTTGTCC
>OJOE01000205.1_pt1 | contig 39452 bp, 40 predicted proteins | sample 1598191 | NCBI WGS metagenome assembly OJOE01 (sample SAMN03922463, study PRJEB24848) | human gut metagenome | isolation source: stool sample | host: Homo sapiens | place: Germany | collected 2009-11
AGAAAATAAAATAGATTTTTTCTCATTTAACTATTGACATTTATTAGCTGGACTTATTCTTTTTTATCTCATCGTATGTCAAATTATTGCCTCCTGTTTTGTTACTTAATCATAAATTATAGTCTGCTTTTCATAAAAATATTCGTACATGTTTTGTAATCTTTATTTCTGCACTTATAAGCGTAACAAATAATTGAAAATATATTGAGATGGCTGTGTAAAATTTGTGGGAAATTTTCTATTTACTATTGATATATTTTGCATTGACATATTTTGTTGCATATTTTCCTCCTTTATGCATATATTTGACTAAAAAATATGCAGATACTCAATAAGTATCTGCACATTTTCTAAGTAATATTATGCATTAAAGGGTCAAAAGGTATTTTACCCTATCGTATAATAATATACGCTGTATATGCCGCATACATTAGCAGCATGATGATACCCTCGCCTCTTTTTATCTCACGCTTTGTCCATGCCATAATCCACACGATGAGTGAAAATACCACAAGCACGATAATATCTATGATATTTTCCTGTATGAATGCTATCGGGCTGATGGCTGATGCAATTCCGAGCACCATGAGTATGTTGAAAATACATGAGCCGACGGCATTTCCGAGCGCCATATCGACCTCATTTTTTCTGGCTGCGACTATTGATGTCACAAGCTCCGGAAGTGATGTTCCGATAGATACGATGGTCAGTCCGACGAGTGTCTGGCTCATTCCAAGGTCAATCGCTATGCGGCTTGCACTGTCTACTACGACATCTCCGCCTACTGCGATGCCGACAGCTCCGATCAGAATGAAAATCACTGCTTTTGGCATTGAGATAAGCGGTATCTCATCGACCTCCTCATCTGATGACTGCCTGTTCTGCTTTAATGTGTGTCTGATAAGGTAGAAAATATATCCTGCAAAGCAGCCGAGCAGTATTATCCCGTCCACTCTGCCGAGTGTCATGCCGATTGTTCCCATGACAAGAAGTAAAATGGCACATATCATCGAAAATGGGAAATCCCTTTTTAATGATGCTCCATCCACCACTATCGGTGTCATCAAAGCGCACACGCCGATTACTACCATAAGGTTAAATATGTTTGAGCCTGTCACGTTGCTGACTGCAAGCGTATTGTTGTGTGCTATGGATGCTGCCACACTGACCGCTGTTTCAGGAAGCGAGGTTCCCATCGCAACAATTGTCAGTCCAATGATAAGTGACGGCACCTTGAAGCGCTTTGCCACGCTTGAGCTGCCCTCCACGAACAGGTCTGCGCCCTTTACCAAAAACACAAAGCCCACTATGAGGCAGAGCAGCACCACTATAAACGGTGCATTATTGATGAAATTTTCCATGTTGATTCCTCCATTTTTTATTTTTAAAAGCTTATAATTCCCAGGTGCTCAAGCAATATCTTCACACCTATGAGTATGAGAATGATTCCTCCGGCTATCTCTGATTTCTTTTTATATTTATTGCCGAAAAAGTTTCCGACTATGACTCCGATGATTGAGAGCACGAAGGTTGTAAGTCCGATGATTGCAATAGCCCAGTAGATGTTTAAGCTGTCATAGGTAAATGCAACCATGATTCCGACTGCAAGCGCATCGATGCTTGTCGCAATTGCAAGCAGAAGCATCTCTCCCTGATTGAGCGCCAGGTCTTTTTCCACGACAGAGTCATCATCCTTTTCCTTCACTGCCTCATAAACCATCTTTCCACCGATAAATCCCAGCAGAATGAATGCTATCCAGTGGTCAATGCTTGTGATGTACTTCTCAAACCGGATGCCCAGCATATAGCCGATAAATGGCATGAGCGCCTGAAATCCTCCGAAATACAGACCGATTGTCAGCGCCTGCTTTCTGTTTACCTTTGTCATTCCAAGCCCCTTGCAGATGGATACTGCGAAGGCGTCCATTGACAAACCTACTCCTATGAGCAGGATTTCAATAAATAATACCATATTTTTCTCCCTTTTGCCTAGTGTGCGGCGATTAAATTCTCCCATATGAAAAAATGAGACCCTCGCATGCAGACACGAAACCTTATAAAGCTATGATTTATGGCTTATATAGCTTTATTGTGTGCTGCATACTTGAGTCTCATTCTTTAATGTTTGCCAGGTCTATTGACCGGTCTGTTGACAAACCACGTATATTTAAGAATACGCGAACTACTCCCTCAGAGGTAGTGTGTATTTAATTAATCGCCTTTGCTTCTAAAAAAATATATCAAATGACATGGGCTGTGTCAATGTATTTTACCGCTAATCTTTGTACGGAGTGGCTAACTTTTTAAAATAATCGTGGCTACCCGGAATAATTTTTTACAGAATAAATTTTTCAGAACAAATTATGCAGAATAAATTATTTTAGAATCACTGTTGACATGAAAAACAATATGTGATACATTTACTACGACAGACATAGTATGACACTCGTAGTATGTCACACGTAGTATCAATTAATTTTAACACGCCTGATGTACAACCTTTCATCTGTGTATCAGGTCTTATATTAATAAAATATGAACATCATGATGAAATAAAATAATTAAAACAGGAGGTGAACAATGGTCAATATAAGCAGCGATGTCATCCGCGGATACAACGATACCATCATACTCTACCTGCTCCTCGACAGACCATCCTACGGCTACGAGATTTCAAAGCAGATAAAGCAGATATCCGAGGAAAAATACGTCATAAAAGAAACAACTCTCTACTCTGCATTTACCCGCCTTGAGAAAAACGGTTATATCACATCATTCTCTTCTAGCGACAATGCAAGCGGCAAAAGGCGGACCTACTATCAGATTACTGATGCCGGCAGAGAATATTACAGGATGAAATGCGAGGAATGGAAGCTGACACTTGATGTAGTAAGCAAATTCATACGATTTTAAAGGAGACATTTTATGGAAACTATAAAGAATTATCTGGAAAATATGTTTTCGCACCTCCCGAATACCCCCGAGGTGCAAAAAGCCAAATATGAGCTCTATCAGATGATGGAGGATAAATACAACGAATTAATATCCGAGGGCAAATCCGATAACGAGGCCATAGGAATCGTCATATCAGAGTTTGGAAACCTTGACGAGCTCGCCGACTCACTCGGCATCAAAAGCTTCGTGGATCCCAGTCAGGCAATGCCTGCCGCCAAAACACTCTCCCGCGAGACTGCAGCTGCATTTCTCAGGGATTCAGCAAAGCACGCATATCTCACTGCCTTTGGAGTGCTGCTTTGCATAATCGCAAGTCTTGGACCGATATTCAGCGAATGCATTCCGCGTTCACTCGCTTCACCGGACGCATCTGATGCAATCGGCATCACGTTCCTGTTCGTTTGTATCGCTGTGGCAGTCGGCTTCTTTATCTTCTCAGGTTCTCTCTCATCTAAATGGAGCTACCTGAAAAAAGAGCCTTACTGCATAGACTTTGAAACAGCAAACTGGGTCATCGAGCGAAAGGAAAGCTACCGCTCCACACATGCGATGCTTTTAACAGTGGGTATCATGCTCTGCATACTCTGCGCAGTGCCGGCAATCATAATCAGCTCGCTGAACACCAAAAGCACCTTCGCAGACTCACTTTCCGGTGGACTCGTGCTCGTGTTTATAGCAATCGGTGTATTCATGATAGTATTCACAAACATGAAGAAATCAAGCTTTGACAAGCTTCTTTCCCTGAACGGAGCACAGACTATGGGCGGTAATTTTTCCAATTCACACGATGGCAAGGTGCACTATGAAAACCCTGTTGTGGCTGCAATCATGTCAGTCTACTGGTCAACTGTCACATGCATCTATCTATGCTGGAGCTTTATTACCTTTGACTGGGGTATCACATGGATTATCTGGCCAATAGCCGCAATCATCAATTCGCTGGTGGAAAACCTGCTCGGCGATAAACATGGAAATTAACGGAAACCAGGACAGTCAAAAATGTGTGTAGCATATTTTGAATAATTACAAAACAAATTATGCAACAAGATAATTCAGAAATGGAGACAAGTCATGAAAAAGAATATATATCTAATAATAATTACAATAATTACCGTGGTCTGCATCATCGCCGGGAGTCTCTACCATATCGGGGGCTTTGCTCTAGGCCTGTTTGACAATCTGATTCCTCGCTCAGACAAGTCTCTCGGAAACGTATGCACCGAGGAGCTTTCAGTCGATGAATTTTCAAACCTGGTATTTGATACAACCATATCGAACATCAACGTAAAAACCGGTGACAGCTACACGGTCTCATACAAATGTAACAAGCGACTGGTTCCAAAGATTAGGAGCACAGGCGATACCCTCACAATATCCCAAAGCAAAGGAGCCAACTACAAAAGAAACACCACAAGTGAAATCACTGTTACCATTCCTAAGGGCGCAGCATTGAACAAGCTCTCCTTTGATACAGGCGTAGGCGAGGTAAACCTTAATTCCCTGACCGTAGCTGATGCTGAATTTGACACCGGCATAGGCGATTTATATGTCACAGACTGCAGCTTCGCCACATGTGATGTGGATGGCGGAACCGGCAACCTTAGCTTTGAAAACTGTGCCTTTGACGAAATGGATATCGACGGCGGTACAGGTAACATCACTGTGACATCCTCACAGTCACTTGACGGTTACATGATGGACCTGGACTCAGGTACAGGCGATATCACAATCAACGGCAATGACTATGATGATGAGTATGAGGTAAATGAGCATGCCAAAAAGCACCTGGTTATCGACTCAGGGCTTGGGGATATTGAGGTGAAATATTAAATTAAACTTTTCACTTTTTATTGTCCATAAACTGCGGCTCCATATATCCGGTTCCTGACATGGACTTGTAGTAGCGGCTTGCGGCCTGCGTGCCGACACGCACCTCGCGGGCCTGCTTCTTTATGGACGCAAATTTCAGAGTCATGAGATCCTTGTTGCGGGCCTCCTGACTCTGTATTTTTACGCTCTTGTCCGTGATACTGCGGATATGCTCCTGCATGGTGCGTATCTGCTCCTTGTAGTCCTCTTTGTGACCATTCAGTTCTTCCTTTGTACGTTCAAAAAGCTTCTCAAAGCCTGAGTCTAAATTATTGAGCTGGTCGATGAGCCTGCTCTTTGCCTCAACTACCTCGTCAAAGTCGTCAGGTGTGAGCTGTGGATCCTCGAGCTGGTTCTTCTGCTTGATATCAAGCTCTATTATCCGGTCGAGTACCTGCTCCTTTTTCTCGAGGCTTTGTATCATTATGTCTATGTATGTCTGTTCCATTGTGTTCCCCCTGTATTTTCGATTGTTTTAACTATAATCATCTCTATGATAGCACAAAACGCACAAACAAACTAGCTTCATGCTGCTGTCTCTGCGTTTTGTTTAAGTTAAAAACTCTCTATAATCCCTGTCGGTGATTTATGATACATTTATCTATGACACATGCAGCTTGTTTCCGTTACATGTGGCCTGCATGACCTCTTTCCACGCGTCACGCATAGTGCGCAGGTGCTCAAGCACCTCCTCAAGAATCTCCTTGTCCTTCTTTATGTTTGCCTCGACAAGACGTCTGTGAAGATATGTATATACATTGTTAAAATCCTTTGATACCGGATATTTGTCATCAAGTGTGGACTGGAACTCTTCTATGATACGCTCAACCTTGCGGATGTTTGTGTGAGCCTGCTGGATATCCTCCTTCTCCACTGCCATGATTGCAATATTGCAAAATTTGATTGCACCATCATACAGCATGAGTGTAAGCTCTGCCGGTGATGCAGTCATGATTTTGTTGTTTGCATATGCTGCGTATGCTTTATTTTGTAACATAATATACCCTCCCTGGTATCTTTTTATGAGAAGTAGCTGCTAATTGAGCTCTGTGTGCTGTTGAGCTTGGTCATAGCTGACTCCATCTGAGTAAACTTGTTGTAGTAGTAATCCTCACGATCTGAGATTTTTTTCTCCCATTCCTTAATAGTCTTGGTGTAGTTAGTGTACTCTGTCTTCATCTGCTTGTCATTGTAGATGGTAAATGCTGAGCTCAAATCTGTAGACTTCATCTTGTCACCGATTGCACTATACAGATTAGTTGAAAGCTGCTGCATAAACTGCATTACCGTATCCGGATCATCGTTTATAGCTGCCATGAGCTTATCTGTCTTGCCGGATGTATTGGCGTCATCCTCATCACCATCAATGTGATATGCATTCTGCTCATTCTCCGCTGCATTCAAAAATCCAAGTGTACTGATTCCAAAGCTTGAGAGCGAGTACTTCTTGCCACCTATCTCAACTGATGACATCATGGCTGTCTGCATTGCTGTCATTACGCTGCCAAGTGTAGAATCCCTGCGAAGCAGAGAGTCCTTAATCTTTGTCTCCCACTTCTCAATCTCTTTATCAGACATCTGATCCTTCTCATCATCCGTGAGCGGCTCGTAGCTTCCTGCTGAATCAGCATTGTATAGCTTCGTCATCTCGTTGATGATGTTGTTGTACTCTGTCAGGAAATCCTTTACCTTATCATATACACCCTGTGTATCTGTGCTGGTTGTAATGCTTATAGCACTGTCTCCGGTCTCAGCAAGTGCCTCGATTGTCAGTCCATTGATTGAATAGCTGTTGCTGTCACCTGTATATTTTACACCGTTCAGCTCAATCTCCGAATCCTGTCCTGCGACCTTCTTCACCTGTGAATTGAAAAGTGCCTTATTCTGAAGCGTGTATGCAGTGTTTACCCTGTCGAGCAGGTCGTTTAGCGCCTGTGTATACTCAGCCGAATCCTTCTGCTTTGAGGCAAGCTCCTTTACAATATTGCTATCTGCTGCTTTTTTTGTGTTGGCCTCTGCTGCCTCCTCCAGAGCATTGGCTTTATTTACAAAGCCGTCAGCCTCGTTTCCGTTTCCTGCTAAAAGCTGCTCTACGGCTTCCTTTCCATTGCCTGCATAAGCATTCTGAATAGCCTTGGTGAGGCTTGCAACCGAGTACTTGTCATCGCTTCCTAGCACTTCGTCCTTTGAATTCTCAAATGCCTGAACTGACGCAAGAACCTCATCGTATGAGCTTTTAGTCTTTTCATCCATTGACTTGATGATTGTGTCATACGCTACTGAAGCTGACTCTATGCCAGTCTTGTTTACGGCATCTGCCGCAATAGTGTACTCGGTCTTTTGTGAAACAGTGATGGAATCAGTTTTATCAGCTGTGCCATCTTCCTTTTGCAGATAGTACTTGCCGTCTGCCTCGTCCTTTTTGTAAGTCTTATCACCGACTTTCAGTGTTGTATCACCATCTCCTGTAGGTACCGCTTCAAGCTCCTTGCCATCAGCGTCCGTATAAGCTGTCCTCGTAGATTCTGTCACATCATAGTACGATGTGGTACCCTTGTCCGTATCAGCAACAGCTGCAATATAGTGGCTATTGTTGTCGCTGTCAATATACTTATAAAGAGTGTTACCCTTTGTATCTGTCAGCGTGGTCTTTGTATATGTATCATAGCTGTCACCATTCTTTGAAATCACTGCGCCATCACGAGATGAGCCAAGCTTCTCAAGCAGCTTCAGCTTATCACTATAGCCTGCATTTTTTTCATCAAGATTCTTATAAATGCCCTGAAGTGTGACATACGAGTAGCCATAATTTACGGCATTCATAAGATTTTTGCTCTGCGCATTCATCTTAGCTGCATCTGTGGTCAGCTTGTTATAGCTTGCAACAGTTGCCTCGATGTTAGCTTTGGTCTTATCGTCTGAATCTCTGTGTAAATCTGCATACTCACCATATGGATTGGATGAATAAGTACCTGCGGTGGTCTTTTCACCACCATATGCTATTCCCAGGCTATAAAGTGCTGATGCTCCATCTATATTGCTGCCGGTTATGGTAAAATCGTTTGCCACGCCTGTCTTTTTTGAGCTGATATAAAATCTCTTGTAGCTTGAATCGTAGTTTGCATCAAGCCCCGCATTCCTGAGTTCCTTTACCACGTCGTTCATGGTTGATGATGCGCTGAGAGTGATAGACTTGGTCTCGTCCCCCATCTTTACCTCAAGCTTGGCATCACCGCCTGTGTAACCGAGCTGTGCAAGTGTAGTCTTCTCACTGTCTGCCTTAATTTCTGCTCCGGTCATATATCCGGCCTTTGCCATCTGCTTGATTTTCAGCGACTGTGTGCCGCTTGGTGCACCGGAGCCTGCCTTTACTGTGGCCTTGGTAGTATCCGAAACTGATGTCTTCTTTAAGTTGTATGCTGTAGAAAATCGCAGATTGGAAATATTGCTGTACAAGCTGTACACCTTGGTATTAAGGGATTTCCACGCATCCTGTGTCCACTCAAGCTTAGTCTGCGCCTTCTGATATTTCTCTTTTCTGGTGGTATATGACGATACCATTGCCTTTACAATAGAATCTGTATCCAGGCCTGATGTCATTCCCGATAATCTGATTGCCATGGTGTCCTCCTATCTCTTCTCATCTACCATGAGTCCTGCCATCTCCCAGACCTTCGCTATCATGTCGAGCGTCTTCTCCGGCGGAAACTCCTTGATGACTTCCTTTGTCTTCTTATCAACTATCTTTATTGTCACGCGGTTAGTCTTCTCATGGATGCCGAACACTGCCTCCGACTGGTCAGCCAACGCGCTCTTGTTGATATCATCCACAGCCTTTTTAAGCTGCATATTCTTCTCATTCTGCTTTTGTGCAGCAGCCTGTGCCTGTCCCCGCGCTCCGGCATCACCGGCTGAATCACCGCTTGCTTCCTTCGTATTCATCGCCTGAATATTCCTTGCGATGCTGTCAGACACGACCTGATTGTCCGCACTGGACACCTCTGTCCTTCCCTGTGCCTGTTCCTTTATCTGTGCAGTTGATGTACTTCCCTGATAAACCATTCCTGCACCCTTGATTGCCTCTATTGCCATCTCTAACACCTCCGTGTGAAAATATGTTGCAATTGACTGTTGTTCTTACCCTATTCTAAGGAATATATCGGATGAATTGCGGGAAAGTTTATAGCTTTCTTCTCTTTTTAAGTATAAAGAGATTTTGAAAAATCCCGGCCCACATCAGGATACTTAACTTTATCCTATGACGTGAGCCGGGATGGATTGTCTCTTTATTCTTTTTGTGTTTTAGTCTTAATGCTCCAGATTTGCAAACTTTGTGTACTCAGGCAGCCATGCGAGGTTTACGGTGCCGATTGGACCGTTACGCTGTTTAGCTATGATGATTTCTGAGATACCCTTGAGCTCGGTGTCCTTGTTGTAGTAATCGTCACGATAGATGAACATGACGACGTCGGCATCCTGCTCGATAGCTCCTGACTCTCGAAGATCAGAAAGCATAGGCCTGTGGTCCGGTCGCTGCTCTACAGCTCGTGAAAGCTGGGAGAGGGCCACTACAGGGACTGAAAGCTCTCTGGCGAGTGCCTTAAGCGAACGTGATATGTCTGAGATTTCCTGCTGACGCGATTCTGAGCCTCGTCCTGAGCCTGTCATGAGCTGCAGGTAATCGATGATGACGAGCTTTAAGTCATGTTCGAGCTTGTATTTACGGCACTTGCTTCGAAGCTCTGATATGCTGATACCCGGAGTGTCGTCTATGATGAGCTCGGAGTCTCCGATGATTCCGGCTCCCTCGACCAGCTTTTCCCAGTCGGCATCAGACAGATTTCCTGTACGCAGTGCCTGCGCATCTACCTTTGATTCGAGTGAGAACAGACGGTTTACGAGCTGCTCCTTCGACATCTCGAGTGAGAATATGGCTGTACACAGATGTGCATGAAATGCCACATGCTGTGCTATGTTGAGCACGAAGGCTGTCTTTCCCATTGACGGACGGGCTGCCACGAGCACGAGATCTGACGGCTGAAGTCCCGCTGTCCTGTAGTCAAGGTCTATGAAGCCTGTAGGGATTCCTGTTACGGTGCCCTCCTGCTGTGCTGCTTTTTCGATTTTCTCGAGGGCATTCATGACTACAGTACGGATTGGCACGTAGTCACCTGTCTGCCTTGTGGAAAGCAGCTCAAATACATCGTGCTCTGTCTTGTCGAGCACGCTCTCGAGCGATTCCTTGCCGGCGTAGCACTCGTTCTCTATGTCCTCTGTCACATGGATGAGCTTTCGCTTTATGGCATTTTCTTTTACGATATTGGCATAGTACTTGATGTTGGCAGAGGTCGGCACACTGGTGACGAGAGTTCTCACAAAGTCAAGGCTTTGTATTTCCTGCGGCACATCCTTTTCCTTTAAACGATTCTGGAGTGTGACGAGATCTACAGGCTGCCCCTCTGTAAAGAGCTCAACCATGGTCTCAAATATGATGCCGTACTGCTGATGATAAAAATCCTCCTTAAGGAGCATCTCGCTGGCGGTCACTATGGCATCCTTGCTCATAATCATGGAGCCGACCACGGACTGCTCTGCCTCAAGGCTGTTTGGCATTATTCGTTTGATTAATGCTTCTTCCAAGGGGATTCCTCCTATCCTTCAACTACTGATACTGTGAGGTTTGCTGTTACCTTTGGATGAAGCTTGACAGGCACCTCATAGTTTCCGAGTGCCTTGATTGACTCGTTAAGCTGCATCTTTTTCTTGTCGAGCTCTAAGCCATGCTGCTCCTTTGCCGCAGCCGAAATCTCCTTGGTGGAAATGGAGCCGAAGGTCCTGCCGCCCTCTCCTGAGCGCAGCTTTACTACTACCTTTGTGCTCTCTACGACCTTTGCGAGCGCAAGTGCACTCTCGTAGTTTTCCTGTGCTACCTTGTCAGCGTGCTGGTTCTGAAGCTTTAAGTCATTTAGGTTCTTTGGAGTAGCCTCTACTCCGAGCTTTTTAGGTATGATATTGTTTCTGGCGTAGCCGTCACTTACGTTTACTATCTCGCCTTTTTTGCCTAATGGTTTTACGTCCTGTAATAAGATTACTTTCATTCTTCTATGTCTCCTTCTTTTAGCATTTCGTCCAGTGTATCCTGTATCATGCGCTTTGCCTGCACGATAGTAACGCCTGTCAGCTGCGCGCCTGCCACATTTAAGTGTCCGCCACCGCCCAGCTTCTCCATGATTATCTGGACATTTATCTCGTCGATTGAACGAGAGCTGATATAAATCTTGTCATTGTACTCCGTGAGCACAAATGATGCCTTGATTCCTATGATGTTTAGCAGCTCATTTGCTGCCTGTGCACCGACGATTGTCGGGCTCTCCACATTCTCGCTAGGGCATACCGATATGGCAAACGAGCCCCTGTATACCTCTGCATGGCGTACTGCCTCGGCTCTTGCCTTGTAGCATGCCATGTCATTTCTAAGCATCTTTCTGACGCGTGTTACCTCTGCACCTGAGCGCTTCAAAAAGGCTGCCGCCTCAAATGTACGCACGCCTGTCTTCGTCATAAAGTTGTTGGTGTCGATGAGGATTCCTGCGTAGATGCAGTCGGCCTCTGTCGCATTAATCTTGACTCCGTCGTTGAAGTACTGCAATACCTCTGCTACCATCTCACACGCACTTGATGCATACGGCTCGATATATGAGAGTATAGGATTCTCTATTATCTCGCTGCTTTGTCTGTGGTGGTCAAATACGACTATCTTTCCAGTCTTTCTGAGGAGCTCAGGGCACTCTGTGTAGCTTGGCCTGTTGGTGTCCACCACCATGACAAGAGTATCCTTGCTCACCATCTCAAGAGCTTCTTCGCTGTTTATAAACATATCCGCCGGGTAGCCCTTTGCCTCTGAAAATGTCTCCATGAGAGGTCTGACTGAGCTTGTCGGGTCATTTATTACTATCTGTGCCTTTTTGTCGAGATTCTTGGCTGCACAGTATATACCTATGCCTGCTCCAAGCGAGTCTACATCTGTGATGCTGTGGCCCATGATAAGTACGTTCTCACAGGTCTCAATGATTTCCTGAAGCGCCTGTGCCTTGACTCTTGCCTTTACCCTTGTCTTGCTCTCCACCTGCTTTGACTTGCCGCCAAAATACAGGATATCGTCATGATCCTTTATAACTACCTGATCACCGCCTCGTCCGAGGGCCAAGTCTATGGCATTTCGCGCATATACGTAGTTTTCATTATACTTATCGCTCTTTATACCGATTCCGATACTGAGCGTGACCGCCATCTCGTTGCCGACCTTTATAGCCTTGACCTCGTCGAGCACCTTGAACTTGTCCTCCTTCATGCTGTCAAGGTACTTGTACTTGAACACCACGAAGTATTTGTCGTTTTCTATCTTTCTGACAAGTCCGTCATACTTGGCAAAATACTGGTTTACACGCCTGTCGATAAGTGCAACGAGCAGTGACCTCTTTACGTCCTCTATGCTGTCGAGTGCCTCATCATAGTTGTCAATATATACAAGCGCTGAGACCTGCTTCTGCTCTGTGATTTCTTTCTTGCAATGATAAAGCTCCGACTCATCAAATACGTACAGCGCCGTCAAAAACTCGTCTGCTTCATTTGTGTCGATTATCTCATTTTCCTCTGCGATAGAGTTGAAATATATTCGCTTGACGGACAGACGGACTATGCTGTCCTCCTCCTCATTTACTATCTTGAAGTCTGTCGGCGCATCACTCTTGGTGAGAAGCTCTCTGGTCACTGTCGGAAAAAGTGTCGTGATGGATTTGTGATATTTTTTATCCACACCCATTAGCTCTGCGAATTTGTCATTTACCCAGAGTATCTTGCCGGAGTACTCAAGCAGGGCATACGGCACCTCAAACTCATTAAGCAGCCTCTTCTGCACCGATGAATACTGTGTTGCAAAGCTTATCAGCTCATTTGCAACGACTGACTTGCTTCTGACATACAAAAACAGCACGAGCGCAAAGTAAAACACTGTAAAGCCTACCATGCCATAGCCAAGCCTTCTGTCATAGCGCAGTGCTATTCCGTCAGCACATATCCACACAAACGTCAGATATAGCGGCCAGCACATGTAGCTTTTCAGCCTGCCCTTGAATTTTATTTTTTTCTTCATTTTACTCTCCTTATCCCCGCTGCGTTGCGCTGATGCTGCCGGTGCAACGGTTGCGGTTTCGAGAATGTACTACAAATTAATAGTTACCGGCCACACCTTTGTGCAGCCCGCATCGATTGATATACCTACTAGAGAGTATACCACTTTGTGAGGATTATTCCTAGTACTATATTTATCAGTTTGGAATTACAGGAGTTCAGGGCAATCCTGTGTAATCTAAGCACAATTCTGTGCAATCTAAAAAGCACCGCATATATCTGATATTGATATGATACATGCGATGCTTTTTGTGTGCTCTCATCTTCCGGTATTCATTTTGATTAAATATAATTACTTCTCAGTCTTATCCGCAGCTATCTCTGCAATTGACTTTGTAAGACCTGCAATCCCCTGAATCTCTGAAGGGATGATTATCTTTGTAGCCTTGCCGTCTGCTGCCTTGGCAAATGCCTCTAAGCTCTTTATCTGGAGCACTGCGTTATCCGGATTTGCCTCCTTCAACATGCGAAGTCCGTCTGCATTGGCCTGCTGTATCTTGAGGATAGCCTCTGCCTGACCTGCTGCCTCCTGGATTGTTGCCTCCTTCTTTGCCTCTGCGCGAAGGATGGCTGCCTGCTTTTCAGCCTCGGCGTCGAGGATGACTGACTCTTTATTTCCCTCTGCAACAAGGATTGTTGATTTTTTCTCACCCTCTGCACGAAGAATGGCCTCTCGTCTCTCACGCTCTGCCTTCATCTGCTTCTCCATGGCATCCTGGATGGCCTTTGGAGGTATGATGTTCTTGAGCTCGACACGGTTTACCTTGATGCCCCATGGATCTGTTGCCACATCGAGTGTTGCGCGCATCTTGGTGTTGATTGTCTCACGGCTGGTGAGTGTCTCATCAAGCTCTAAGTCTCCGATGATGTTACGAAGTGTTGTGGCTGTGAGGTTCTCAATTGCCATGATTGGATTCTCTACTCCGTATGCGTAAAGCTTTGGATCTGTAATCTGGAAATATACTACAGTGTCTATCTGCATTGTTACATTATCCTTTGTGATTACAGGCTGTGGCGGGAAATCTACCACCTGCTCCTTTAAGATGACTTTCTTTGCTATTCTGTCGATAAATGGCACCTTGAGGTGAAGTCCTACGCTCCATGTGGTGAGATATCCTCCCAAACGCTCAATTACCATTGCATGTGCCTGTGGCACGATTTTGATGCAGTTTACCAGTACTATAAGTACGATTACGAGTAACACTGCAAGTGCTATTAATCCTTCCATATCCGATTAAGCCTCCTTTACCCTTTTTACAATTAGTTTTACTCCGCTTATCTTTACTACCTCGATAAGCTCGCCTTTTCTTATGACCTGGGTCTCGTCCTGCGGTCTGACTGTCCACTCCTGACCGTTTACAACGGCTTTTCCCGTCTGCTTCATGCTGTCAGCATCCTCGGTGAGCACAGCTCTTTCTCCGACCAGACTGTCCACGTTTGTCTTCACTGTCCTGGAATTGATGTACTTCCCGGCCCATGGCTTTGTGAGAGCTAAAAGCACGACTGAAACGAGTATAAATGCAATTCCCTGAACCACGACATTGCCGCCAAGCAGTGCGATTATAAACGCTACAAATGAGCCTGCCGCAAACCATATGGATGTGAGCCCGACTGTCATAAGCTCAACTAAAACAAAAACTACGGTGGCTGCCAACCAGAAAACAATGTATGTATCCATTTGAACCCTCCCTTTTTATTAGTATTTGTTTTATATTCATTTTATACTATGTAATTTGATTATGCAACAAATATTAATTTTTTAAACATAAAACATTTTTAACCTAAAAAATCCCGACCACCATCCGGTAGTCGGGATTTATCATACATTTATCTTATTCGCAAACGTATGGCATAAGAGCAAGATGACGTGCTCTCTTGATTGCTACTGTAAGAGCTCTCTGGTGCTTTGCACAGTTTCCTGTGATACGGCGTGGAAGGATTTTTCCTCTCTCAGAAATGTATCTCTTTAATTTGTTTGTATCTTTGTAATCAATGACATTGTCTTTTCCACAGAATACGCAGACTTTTTTTCTTCTACGCATTGGTCTTCTCTTCATTGATGAACCATCAGCTGATTTATTGTAAGCCATTTTTGTTACCTCCTTGAATATTTGTCCTCGTGGACACTACTAATTGAATGGAAGCTCCTCGTCGATTCCGTCCGGAATGTTCATGAAGCCATCCCCAGCAGCCTGGCTAGGTGCAGGTCTGTCTGCCGGTGCAAATCCGCCTGCATTTCCTGATGCGGCTGATTTAGACTCTGCAAACTCTGCATTCTCAACCACGACGTCAGTGGTGTATACCTTCTGTCCGTCCTTGTTTGTATAGCTGCCGGTCTGGATTCGGCCTTCAACAACAAATTTTGTTCCTTTACGGCCAAATCTCTCAAAAAATTCTGCTATCTTTCCAAAAGCTACGCAGTTGATGAAATCCGTTGACTGCTCCTCTGCATTCTTGCTGTATCGTCTGTCTACCGCAAGTGAAAATCTTGCTATTGCAAGTGAGTTGTCCCCCTGGGCATAGCGGATTTCTGCGTCTCTGGTTAATCTACCCATAAGTATTACTTTGTTCATAATACAATCTCCTATTTTCTTATACTATGCCTCGTCTTTTCTAACGCATAAGAAACGAAGAACATTGTCCATGATACGAACGTCCTGCTCGATTTCTGCTGGGACTGTTCCCTCAGCATCGAACTGGATGAAGTAATAAAAGGCCTCAGTCATGTGCTGAATCTCGTAAGCTAATCTCTTCTTACCAGCCTCCTCAACTTCTGTAACAGTACCGCCGGCACGTGTGATGTACTCTTTTGCCTTCTCGACTACTGCTGTTCTCGCATCATCCTCGATCTTTGCACTAACGACGAGTGCTAATTCATATTTGTTCATGCGAATGTTACCTCCTTTTGGTCTCTGGCTCATAAATCTGATTATGAGCAAGGAATTTTATATCACGAGTCTAGATAATAACATGAATCGTGGTACTTTTCAAGGGGTTTTTGCATTTTTCTTTATTTTTTTATTAGGTCGGAACGTGCGCCGCGGACAGGGGGAGGGCACAGGCATACTTCCGCGTGAGCTACGCTTCGCTGCTAAGTGGCTGTACGAATTGTGTTTTTGGTTTTCTATGCCTGACGAAACCGTCGCTACTCGCCCTCCATGGCTCGATAGCTCCTTGCCCCGGCGTCCATGCCGGGGCATTTCTGTACTTCGTAGCACAATTCTACAGCCTCTAAGCAGCTTCGCTATGCGCTCTTGCGAAAGTACGCCTGTGCCCTCCCCCTGTCCGCGGCGCACGTCCCTTACTCTGTGGCTGAATATAAATAAAAAGACGAGGTGCAGTAAACTGCACCTCTGTTTTTATTCCTCTGTTTTGTTGTTTTGTTATTCTTCTTTGCTTTGTTGTTCTGCTTTGTTTCTATTACTCAAGCCTGCTTCTTGGTGAGACCGCGGTCATTTTTCTCGACCAGCTTCCTTGGCACCATAACCTGGTGTCCGCAGCCCATGCATTTCAGACGGAAGTCTGCTCCGACACGCATGATTTCCCACTCGCTACAGCCGCACGGATGCGGTTTTTTCAGTTTTACGATATCTCCTACTGCGTATTTATCCATCCTATATTCCTTCTCTACCTATATCTGCCATATTATATACTATGATATGAGGGTCAAAAGGTATTTTGCCCTCATACTACACCTCTATCTGCTCAAATACAGAGCCCAGTCCCTGCTGTATCAGAAGGTCTGCTCTTGCGTCCATCGGTGTGGTGGACTTGTTGATAAGCACGAGCTTATTTCCATTGTAATAGTCTATGAGGCCTGCCGCCGGATATACCGCAAGTGATGTACCGCCTACTATGAGCACATCGGCATGACTGATGCAGTAGATTGCATCCTCAAGCGTTTTCTGATTTAAGCCCTCCTCGTACAATACGACATCCGGCTTTACCGGGCCGCTGCACTTTGGACATTTTGGCACGCCTGTCGAGTTGAGGATTTCCTCTGCGCTTACAAACTGCAAGCACCTCTCACAGTAGTTTCTCAGCACACTGCCGTGCAGCTCCATCACATTTTTGCTGCCGGCCTTCTGGTGCAGTCCATCTATGTTCTGCGTCACAACGCCCTTAAGCTTTCCTGCTTTTTCAAGCTCTGCAAGCTTGTAATGCGTGATGTTCGGCTCTGCATCAAGACAGAGCATCTTGTCACGGTAGAATCGGTAAAACTCCTGCGGATGCTTCCTGTAAAATGTATGGCTCAGGATGGTCTCTGGCGGGTAGTCATACTTCTGATTGTAAAGTCCGTCCACGCTTCTGAAATCAGGTATGCCGCTCTCGGTTGATACACCTGCTCCGCCGAAAAATACAATATTGTCCGAAGCCTTTATCCACTGCAAAAATGTTTCTACACTGCTGTCATTGTTACCCATATGTATCCATCCTTTCTTCTTTTCTTCTTTAAATTGCTGCCTATTATTTTTTGAGCCACACTTTTATAGCTTGCGCACCAGCTTGTCCACATCTGCATTCAGTCCAAGCACCATCACTGCATCGTCTGCCTTGAACACGTAGTCAGGCAGCGGAAGCACGCGATTCTTTCCGGCTTCCTTTACTGTAACGATATTTACATTGTATTTCTGGCGCACATTATTTTCCTTGATGCTCTTTCCTACCCAGCCTTCAGGTGGATTTATCTCGTAGATTGAGTAATCATCGTTTAATGCCACATAATCAAGCACATGGTTGGCGCTGTATTTCTTTGCCACTCTCTCTGCCATGTCGCGGTCAGGATAGATAACCTCATCCGCACCGTTTCGAAGCAGGAACTTGGCATGCACATCCCTGTTTGCCTTGCTGATGACGTATTTTCCGCCCATCTCCTTCACGAGACTTGTTATCTCAAGCGAGCTCTGGAAATTGGTGCCGATGCATACAAAAATCAAATCGAAATTGTTGATTCCGAGTGCTTTTACTACCTGTGGGTCGGTACAGTCACCTATCTGGACCTTGGTCACGTCATAGATTAAATCCCTGACCTTGGCCTCGTCCTTGTCCATCACCATAATGTCGTTTCCATTTTTTATCAAATCCGCACACAGATGGTGTCCGAATTTACCCATTCCAATAATTAAAATTGATTTCATTGCGTTTCTCCTTATCCTATGATAACTTTTTCCTCCGGAAGCTCTATATTGGCTTTATCCGGTCTATGCACAAACGAAAGCACAAAGGTCATGCTTCCGATTCTTCCACAATACATCATAATTATGATAATTATGCGTCCTACTGTATTTAAATCTCTTGTGATGCCTGTTGTCATGCCGACCGTACTGATTGCAGAGTATACCTCAAACAGTACATCGTCCATCTTCATATTGGATGTGGCAAGTATAGCTATCACCGCGGTAAGTCCAAGCACCAGATTGATGATAAGCACCATTCCGGCCTTTTTGATTACCTCACTGCTTATTTTCCTGCCAAACACATTGCAGCCGTTGCTTCCTCTCATATAAGAAACAATATAGATTATCATGACCGCCATGGTTGTGGTTTTGATTCCTCCGGCTGTCGAGCCCGGGCTTCCTCCTATGAACATGAGCACTATAGTCAAAAGCTTGCTCTCCTGTGTCAGTGCTGCTGTGTCTACTGTATTGAAGCCTGCCGTTCTCGCCGTAACCGAGCCGAATAACGATGCAAATATGGCACCCGGTGTATCCATGCCTGCTATGGTATTACTTTTTTCAAAAATATACATAAACAGTCCGCCGCCGAAGACAAGTATCAGTGTGGTTGATATTACTATCTTGGCGTGGAGCGAGTATCTGCTAAACTTAAGCTTTTTGATTCTGACCTCATTCCATATGGTAAAACCGATACCACCTATGATGATAAGCAGCATAATTGTGATATTTACCAATGGGTCTGCGGCATATTTTGTAAACGATGAGTACTCCTCGTTTATGCCCATCAGGTCAAAGCCCGCATTGCAAAATGCAGATATCGAGTGGAACACCGAGAAATATATGCCTCTTATTATGCCAAAATCCGGTATGAAGCGGATTGCTAAAAGCACCGCTCCTATGCCTTCGATAAGGAAGGTTCCCCTTATTATCACGCTGAAAAGCCTTACTATTCCACCAATCTCGAGTGCATTGACGCTCTCCTGCATCAGATCCCTCTGTCTAAGTCCGATTTTTTTGTGCAGAAGCATGGAAAATGCCACACCGATTGAGATGAAGCCCATGCCTCCTATCTGAATCAGCACCAGAATCACGAGCTGCCCTATGATACTCCAGTGTCTGAAGGTGTCAAACACAACAAGACCTGTCACACAGGTTGCGCTTGTTGCCGTAAAAAGTGAGTCCAGAAAATTAGTCCATTGTCCGTCTCTTGAAGAAAACGGAAGGCTCAGCATTATTGCCCCTGATAATATTGTCAGAAAAAAGCCAACTGCGATGTATCTGAACTCTGTCAGGTTCTTATGTCGTTTTTTTATGTCATGTTTTATATCGTTCATATCCAATCCTAACTATTTGCTGCAGAATGTATTATTGTCAGCTTACAGAAGCTGTTTGTATATATCCCTCTTGCTGACACCTCTGTCCTTTGCCACGAGCTTCATGGCTTCCTTTCTGTCGATGCCCTGTGACTCATAGTGTGCCATATGCGCTTCAAGCGGCATGGCTTCCCAGCTTTCCTGCTGCTCCTTTGCTATTTCAGCCACGTTTCTGCCACAGATTACAAGCACATACTCGCCTCTTGGCTCCTGTGTCCTTGAACGCTCCAAAAGCTCCGAAAATGTAGTCTGCACCTTTTCCTCGTGCTTTTTCGTAAGCTCCCTGCACACAGTAAGCTCTCTGTCTCCGAGCGCATTGTAAAGCTCTGTGACTGTCTTTATAAGATGATGAGGCGCTTCGTAGATGATGATTGTCCGGGTCTCGTTTTTAAGCTCCTCAATGACGCGCGCGCGTTCCTTTTTATCCCTCGGCAAAAATGCCTCAAACGCAAACCTCCTTGTCGGCCTGCCCGACATGGTGAGCGCTGTAATGCACGCGGCCGCTCCGGGAAGCGAGGTAACAGGCACGCCCTCCTCGTAGCAGATGCGCACGATGTCCTCACCTGGGTCAGAAATGCCGGGTGTTCCTGCATCGGTGATGAGGGCTATATTTTTGCCCTCCTTAAGCTTTGCCACAAGCTGGTAGGCTTTATCTATCTTGTTAAACTCATGATAGCTTGTCATGGGTGTCTTTATCTCAAAATGATTGAGCAGCTTTATGGAGTTTCTCGTATCCTCCGCTGCGATGAGGTCTACCTCCTTAAGTGTGCGCAGCACACGGAATGTGATGTCCTCCAGATTTCCTATCGGAGTTGCGCACAGATACAGTGTTCCTGTCATATGATTCTCCTGTTTATTTTCCGTTATTCCGGGGCTTATCGCCGTATATCTCATATATCTCATCCGTGTATACATTAGGCTCCTTGTATACAACTAACGGTTTTTCGATGGTGATACGGCTTTTGCCGCCCTTTAACCCCTCTATGAGCACCATGTTCGGCTCCCTGTCCGCGTAGGGATGTACAAGACGCATGCGCTTTGGCTCGATATGATATTTCATCATCGTGCTAAAGATCTCTGCCAGCCTGAATGGTCTGTGAACCATGTAAAAACGCCCATTGAATTTGAGCATTTTTGCGCTTTCCCTGACTATATCGTCAAGTGTGCACCTGACCTCGTGACGTGCTATTGTCATGGCATCGTCTGCATTTTTGATACCGTGCTGACCTATCATATACGGCGGATTCACCGTCACCACCTCCACGGACTCTCGACCGAAAATCTCCGATGCATTGCACACATCTCCCTCTTCTATGGTCACTTTGTCCTCAAGATGGTTATATTTCACACTTCTTCTCGCCAGGTCTGCACACTGAGGCTGAAGCTCAAGCCCGCTGTAATGCTCTCCGTTATTCTTTGCCTCAAGAAGTATCGGAATCACACCGTTTCCGGTGCACAAATCCACAGCTCTCTCGCCACGCTTTACCTTTGCATAGTCAGATAAAAGCACGGCGTCTATGCCGAAGCAGAACAGCTTTGGATCCTGTATGAGCCTATAGCCCTTGCGGCACAAATCGTCCAGTCGCTCATTACTGTGTATCAGTGCTTCCATTGTCTTTGTCCCTGTTGTAATCTTTATTATACTCTTTATTATAGTTTTTGTTCTTGTAATCCTTGTTGCGGTTGTATTTCTGCTTGTTTGGTCTGTTTTTGCCGCCCTTGTACGGCTTTTTGTAACCGTCCTTATTTTCTCTGCCGGCATTTGCGGCATTTACTTCATTTGTCTCATTTGCAGAAGCTTCCGCTGCCTCTATGTCCGCCCTGTACGGACGTCTTTCTCTGTTGTCACGCTTATCACGGCGCTCGCGATATTCATTTTTGTTGTCACGGTGTCCACGGTTTCTCTGCGGTTTCTCCTGTGACTTGTCCTCCATCGTCTCATCGCCGCTATCCTCGAGATCCTTGAGCTCGCGAAGCTCCTCCTCGGTGAGCTTTACATCCTTTTTCTGACGCGGCTTTAAGCGCAGATCATCTACAGTGTACTCACGAAGCTCCTTCTCCTCGCCGTTGTCAATGACAACACGCACGAGCTGTCTGAGCACGCTGACTGACTTGACCTCTCCGATGATTCCCTCAGGTGTCTTTACCTTTTCTCCTACCGACGGCATTCTGCTGTTCAGATACTCATATGTATCCTGCTCATACTTGAGACAGCACATAAGCCTTCCGCACACACCGGATATCTTGGTTGGATTGAGCGAGAGATTCTGCTCCTTTGCCATCTTGATGGAAACCGGCACAAAATCTGCCATATAAGAATGACAGCAGAGCGGTCTGCCGCATATTCCGATGCCTCCCATCATCTTGGTTTCATCCCTGACACCGATCTGACGAAGCTCTATTCTCGTGCGGAATACCGCTGCCAGATCCTTTACGAGTTCCCTGAAGTCAATTCTACCGTCCGCTGTAAAGTAAAACAGCAGCTTGTTTCCGTCAAAGGTATACTCTGCATCCACCAGCTTCATCTCAAGGCCGTGCTTGATGATTTTCTCCTTGCAGATGGCAAATGCCTCTTTTTCCTTTTGCTTATTTCTCTCAACCGTTTTCTCATCCTCGTCGGTTGCCACTCTGATGACAGGCTTAAGCGGTGAAACCACCTTATCATCATCCACCTCCTTCGGCGGAATGAGGACAGTTCCCATCTCTATGCCTCTTGCTGTCTCCACGATAACATGCATTGCCATGTCGAGGTCGAAATCAGCCGGGTCAAAGTAATATATTTTGCCTGCTGTCCTGAATCTGATACCAACTATTTTTGTCATGTGATTAGTTCTCCTTTATGGTCATAAGCAGCAGCTCAATTACCAGGTCAAAATTAACGTTTGCGTTAATTCTTATCTTCGCCTTCTCAAGCGCCTCAAGTATTGCCTCGATTCCCTGATAGGAATGCTTTGCTGCCTGTTTCTTTATATCATAGACCTCATCCTTGAATATGAGTCCGTTAACATCGTTTGTCGCCTTCATATACAGCACATCTCTGTACCACACCATAATCAGGTCAAAATAATCCTGCACCTTAAGCTTGTACTCAGCTATCTGCTTTACCGCTGCACCCAGCTCGTACAAATCTATGTCATCGAGGCGCTTTATAAGCGACAGTGCTGACTCCTTTAGCTCGTTGAACTCGTCTGATGAGGCGAGCTTAACAGCCTTTCCGACGATGCCCTGTGCAAATGCGGCACTGATATCTGCCTGATAATCCGGAATATGCTTTTCGTTCATCAGGTATGCCTTTATCACCTCGTCCTTTACCGACTTCATATTGAGTGTGATGCAGCGCGACCTGATGGTCTGCAGAAAGCTGTCTGCATTGGTGGTGAGAAGCATGATGACCGCATATGCCGGTGGCTCCTCAATGGTCTTTAAAAGCGCGTTCTGCGCCTGCTGGTTCATTTTTTCAGCCTCATCCACTATGTAAATCTTGTATTTACTGCTGTACGGCTTTATCACTATATCGTTGTTGAGCTGTGTCCTGATGTCGTCAACCGATATGTTGTTGGGCTTTTCATGACTGACATATATGATATCAGGATGATTGTGGTCATCTGCCTGATGGCACGATTTGCACTCTCCACAACCGTCTGTGCCCTCCTTCTCACACTGCAGTGCCCTGGCAAATGCCTCGGCTATCATCATTTTGCCGGACAGCTGTGGTCCGTTTATTATATATGCATGTGAGACCTTTCCCATTGATATGGCATTTTGCAGATGCTCTATTATCTGCTCATTTCCTACTATATCCTTAAATCCTGCCATAGCTGCTGCCTCCGTTTTAGTCTGCCTGTGTCTGTTATAGCTTTTATCTCCTACGTGAGTATATCAAGCAACAGTCCACGTATCTCTCCGATTCTTGCCAGTATGGACAGATGATCCTTCTCATCCTCCACCAGCTCTGATGCCAGCTCATCCAGATTGCTGTCTATCAGTCTTATTATACCATAAACTCTGTGCCTTCCTCTCCTGTCGAGGAAATTTTCTCTGGAAAATTTATGGGATCTGTAGACCACCTCATTTAAAAAATCCTTTATGAGCCCGCGATATCGCTTCATATCCCTGATATCCATATGCTCGGCTATTCTGTTGCCCTGTGCTGTGATATCCTGCATCAGCGCATCTACCTTTGCCTGGAGATCAGCGTCTGTTATGGCGCTGGCCAGTGTGAATTTGAACGAGCCGTCACCGGCCTGTGTTTTTTGTGCATCAGGAACCTGTGTCACCTGATTTACTTCATTTACTCTGACTGCCATGAGGCTGCCTCCTTATTCGTTTCCGGTTACATTTATGTGCAGGCTGTAACCATCATCTTGCTCTGCAATTAGGAACTCTGTCGTATGTATGCTGAAATCTCGGCAAGCACAGTGTCCATATCATCATTTATGAAGCGACGTGTAATCCCCGCCTCATGCAGCTTCTCCTCAGAGAAATCTGATGCGTCTGCCAGAAAACGGCGGCACATCTCCTCATATTTAGGCACCTGCTGCCCCTTTTCCCGGTGAATGGCGCGTATCAGACGGTCGCCATCCTCCACCTCCACATAGATTGGCAGTACCTTGTCACTGCCAAAATAATCGCGTATCTTTGTGTAAGACTCCAGTGTTCCGACTGTCAGATAGCTTTTGCAGCGAAGGTCTATATCATCATCATTTACCGTGAAATATTTCCACACGCCGTACACTGTATTGTACTCTCGAAGCTCTATGATGCGCCCCTGTGCACTGAGCCTTTTTACATCCTCTTCATTGCAGAAATGATAATCCTTATCCTGTGTCTCTCCGTCCCTTATCGGGCGCGTGGTATACGGGATAATCCTGCTAAGCATGAGGGAATCATCCTGCAGTATTTTGTTGTATATAGTGTCCTTGCCTGATGCGCTTTTTCCCATCACGCAGAAAATCTTACCCATCTGTAAACCTCTTAATATTGTAATTAGTATAAATATGATTGTTTGCTATGTCAAACTGTTGCTTACAGCACCGCAACAAACTTCCACATATTGGCATCCGGATCAAAATCCAAGCCATCCACTTCAAGACCTGAATTTACAGCCTTTATTACATCATCTATGAGCTTGTCGTTCATTATCTCTCCCGGCACCACAAGCGGTATCCCCGGCGGATATATATTTATAAAGGCACCGCTCACCTTCCCGCTTGCCTTAAAGGCATAGACCGCCTGATGGTCTGCATCATATGCATCATACATTTCCATTACGGCAGGCAGCTTTTGGTATATAGTTGTGTCCATTTTGACAGGAAAGTAAAATTGATATACCACACCCTCCTGTTTTAATATATCATAAAACTCTTCAAAATCAGACTTATATTTTTCGAGCCGGCTGTCTATTTCAATCAAAGCATCCGCAAGCCTGTCAAAGCCCTCATCCGTATCCATGACAGATGCCAGCGCCAGTACATAATTGCCCGCTGCCATCTCAAGCTGCAGCTCATATTTTTTAAGCAGAAGCTCAAGCAGCGTATGTCCATTCATAGCCTCTTTCGTAAATATAATAATCTTTGACTCGTCAAAATCATATGCCTCATCGGCAGAAAAATCACTTTTTCTGACCACGTTCAGATGCGAAAGTCCGCTGACCTTCTGATAAAATCTGTCAAGTCTGCTCCTAAGCTGTGCAAAGACAGTCTCTTTGTTATCGCGCACATAGTGTATGCAGCGCTCTATGCCTGTCATAAGCACATATGACGGTGAGCTTGTCTCATAAATGCCGAGAAACTTCTCCACTGCAGCTTCACGCATCCCACCCAGCAGTAAAAGCGCCGTCTGTGTAAATGCCGGAAGCGTCTTGTGCAGGCTCACTATGACCGCATCGGCCCCGAGCGCTATGGCATTTTGAGGGAAGCCGCCTCCAAAGCCAAAGTGCGCGCCATGTGCCTCGTCAACTACGAGTAAAGCTCCATGTGCATGTGCCACAGATGCGATTGCCGCCACATCGGAAACCACACCATCGTATGTAGGCGAGGTTATCACAACCGCTTTTATGTCGGGATTTTCATCAAATGCCGCCCTTATCTGTGCCTCGGTTATCTGCCCCTGCAGCCCTGTCCGTGTAATTTCAGGGTATGTAAACACCGGGTGAAGCTGCCTTAAGTAAAGCGCATGATACACCGCCTTGTGACAGTTCCTTGCTACAAGCACCTTGTCTCCCCTTTTTGTAGCCGCAGATATTGCTGCCAGTATACCGCAGGTGCTTCCGTTTATGAGAAAATATGCACGCTTTGCACCGTAAAGTGCCGCAGCCTCAGCCTGCGCCTCCTTTATAATGCCCTCAGCGTGGTGCAGATTGTCAAAATTGTCTATCTCTGTTATATCAATAGCATACGGGTCCAGCTCTGCACCTATATCACTGCCACGGCGCTTATGCCCCGGCATGTGAAACGGATAAATATTTGATTGTGAATTATTTATCAGTTCTTTTTCCATTTAAGTACCTATATATCCTTTTTAGCCCAGAAATCTTCCAAGCTCCGGCATCCAGTCATCATAAAATATTTCATCGTTGCAGAACGCGCTCCAGACCGGTGTGAGGAAATCAAGTATCAAATCAAGCGTCTCCTCCCAGCCTGCATTCGCATATGCCCTCTGCTGTCGTGTCAGCCTCTTACAATACTGCTCCCAGCGCCTTTTCATATACGCATAGCTGCGATAACCATACACCTGCTCAAGCCTGTGCATGCTCACTGTCTTCGGTTTATTTTTCGCTCTAACCTTAAAATTATCAATTATCTGCCTTCCGCTGACTGAATATCTCTTAAGTATCTCATATGCATCACCATATGGTTTCATATCGCTAACCAGCTCAAGCTTATCCATTATCTCAAACAGCTGTTCTCCGAGCCTGGATTCAGGCGAAAAAATACAAACATCTGCGCCTCCATAAAAGCTGTTCATAAAAACAATATTTTTAGTCATGGGAACTCCTGCATCCGCTTCATTAAGGCGCTCAAGCCTCACTGCAAACGGTACCTCCCCGCCATCACACATAGCGCTTAGATTCCACGTATGTATCAGCGGCTGCATATCACTGCCGTCCGGTTCATTATCTGATACCTTTGCCGTCTTCTTAGATAATTCTGCATTAGTCCATACCACATCACTGTGACTGTTAAGCCCTGCATTGCCTATAATGATATTGCGCAGTACATCAAACGGCGTACCATTATCCTCTGCCCTGCCACCGGGGCTGCCATATACATAATAAAACGCCAGCTTTTCTCCTGTTGCAAAATACGGCTTTTGAAGCCACAGCACTTTTCCCAGACCGGCATTATTTATACGCCAGAGAAAATCCTGCTTCACGTACTGCCATAACACATCGCTGTACGATAATTTTTTCTCATCGCTTATATGTCTTAAATCTACCCTCACTACAACCATACTCCTATGAAGCTTTGCACCTTCTTTACCACGCGCCTCGCCCTTGCATAATCCATGAGCACGGAAATATCCTTGTCCGTATCCGCTATGTATGACTGTACAGCTGCCTTGAAATCATTGCGGTCCAGTCTCGACTCATACTTCAGGCAGTCGCATATCACACGTTCTTTATCATAGATTCCAAAGGTATTGCCTCCAAGCTCAATGGTTGTAGCTCCAAGCGTAAGTGCTGTGGGCTCAGTATAAAACGGAATGATTCTGGGATAGTCCATCTTAAAACGCGATTTTGATGTGTTTTTGTCCACGGCAAGCGTCCATCCGTAAGGCTTCTCCTTTATATAGCCATAGGCGTAAAGTGCACTTTCCATGCACAGCATTGCATCCGGAAAAAGTGCCGCGACAAGTGCATCCTCAGAAAAATCATCCACGCGGTCGGTGTAATAGCCGTTTCTGATGCGGACAAGCTTCCCCTCCCTGACAAGCTTATCAATTCGCCTGTAGTCTATACCAAGCCTTGTAAGCTCTTCTTTTTTCACTATTCCGTTGTGCTTTTCCATGGCATCAGCTATGATCGTCTGTACCTGTTGTATATTCATTACTGCTTCTCCATCCCTTGCTTATCGGCTAAAAGCCTCTTGGCATCACGTAATCCAAGCTGATACAGGCTCTCAAGCTTATTAGGATCCTTTTCTATCTTGCTTATTTTAATGTGCTCCGACGGCCTTAACACCTCGGCAATGCCCTGCTTTTCAAGCACCTTAAGATGCTCAAGCTGATAATTGTACATGATATGCCTGTTTGAAAATGCCTCATAAAACCTTGGAAAACGCTTTTTGTATACCGATGTTAAAAACCTTGGCATAGGTTTTTTTATATAGTCTGCCGGCTTTGTCAGCACGACAACCACTCTGTCATATCCCATATCAAGCATATGCTCATATGGAATACTGTCCGTCACCGCGCCATCCAGATACCACTCATTCCCCAGCTTCACAGGCTTTGACACTACAGGCATGGAGCCCGATGCCCTGAGCACATCCATCTGGTCAAAGACACTCTTTATCTGCACATATTCAGGCTTACCTGTTCTGATATTCGTCACAACCGCATAAAATGGGATATCCGACTTCTTATATTCCTCATCATCAAACGGGTCAAGCTCTCTTGGTACGATATCATAGGCATATTTCGTGCTCACTATGTTTTTCTCCCGAAGAAGCGGCCTGATACCCATATAATTTTTGTCACTGTTAAACCTCTTATTGTATCGTATAACCCTGCCGCGCTGCTTTGACAGCAGATTCACTCCAAAAAGTGCTCCCGCCGAAACACCGATAACAGCATCAAAGCTAATATCATGGTCCATAAAACAGTCGAGTACTCCGGCTGTATACATACCTCTCATGGCTCCACCCTCAAGCACGAGGGCGCATCTTTCATCACTCATTTCTGCCTCCATTTATAATGTCATAATAAAAAATGTATTAATATTTATGTCGACCGCTGAACTTCAGATTGTCTCTCCTTCTGCGCTGTTTTCTCTCAAGCTTGTGCTCCCTGAAGCGCTCGCGCTGCTCCTTCTTAATGCTCCATTTGTGTTTCAACACATATATATTGTCTGATATTCTTCTAATCATGAAAATGCTCAGAATAATCACTGCGATAAGTACGAGCACCCAGAGAAAATATACCGGCTTTATCCTTATTATATCACTTTCCACGTTCTGTCTGCTGTTCTCATCAAAGTACGACAGATCGACCTTTGCTCCTGATTTCAGCAGATCCACACAGCCTACCACATGATCACCATACTTGTATCTGACCGTAGCAAGAGCATCCTTGTTGTCGGACTTCATGTCAGCAGCTTCCCTTTTAATGCTAGAAAAATCCGCATTGTTTGGCAAAACAACATAGTTTTCCGACACCTTTGCATACATGCCGTGCTCATTCATCACGCCCAGATCCGGCGTATTGTCAGTAGCTGCGCTGTTTTCATTTTCAGCTATGCTTAGTGCCTTGAAGTTACTGAAATAGTAATTGAGCAGCGTGTTTGTGTCTGCATACTGGTCAGGCGACTGCGCATTCATAATAACCGCGCACAGCGTCAAGCCATCCTTCTCCGCATAAGTGACAAGCGTGCTGTTAGCCACTGAAGTGTAGCCGGTCTTGCCGCCGGTACAATCATGATTTACAAACTGTGAATACGATTTAAATGGATGCAGCATCGCATGATGATTGTACAGCGGAGTATCCTCGGTATGCTTGTTTGTAGGTGGTATGATATAGGTCTTTGTGCCTGTAATCTTACGAAACTCGTCATTCCTGTATGCTGCACACGAGATAAGCCCCATATCGTATGCGCTTGTCCAGTGATTTTCATCGGGCAGACCATTTGCATTGTTGAAATGTGTATCTGTACAGCCTAATTCTTTGGCTTCCTTGTTCATCAGATCAATAAATGTGCTGTAATCTCCCCCAAGCTTTTTGCCTGTATGCTCTGCTGCAGCATATGCGCACTCGTTTGCCGACTCAAGCATAACTCCATATAGTGTCTGCTCCATGGTCATCTCCTCGCCCACATCCCTCTTGATGCTCGACGAACCATCACTGCTCTCCTTCACCGCCTCTTTTGAGAATGTAACCTTCTCATCCATCTTGCAGTTGAGTATAGTCAGATATGTGGTGAGAATCTTTGTGATACTTGCAGGATAATGCTTTTCGTGTGAATTTTTCTCATAGAGCACCGTACCTGTATTGACCTCCATCACCACGGCGCACGGTGAATTTATCTGCGGTCCCTCCGGCCAGTACATGTCATCACCATCCGCAAATGCCATAAGCGGTCTCGCACAAAGCGTCGTGACCATAGCAAACACTGCCATTACTAGTATTCCTGATTTTTTTAAATTTATAATTTTATGCTTCATATCTGTTCCTATTAATTCTAAAATTGGGTAGCTGTTCAGTCCTATAACCAAAAATGTACTATTTCTAATTATAATGTATGAAAAACATGTTATCAAGGGCATGTGCATCGTATTTTTCCATTTTATTTTGACACCCACACAATTGTAGGGTATTATCTATATGAAATTTTACGTTTTTATAAGGAGATTTACATGAGACTTAGAAATATCCCGGGCGCCGGTGAAGTCATCGACAACAGCCCTTATTGCATAAAGGAGCCTGTTGAATTAAAAGGAAAATGGCATGATTTTTTAGGAAACAATAATCCGATTCATATAGAGGTTGGTATGGGAAAGGGCAGATTTCTGATGGATCTGGCACGGCTTCATCCCGAGATTAACTATATAGGTATCGAACGATATACAAGTGTGCTTCTTCGTGCCGTACAAAAAATGCAGGAGGATGAGCTGCCAAATGTGCACTTTTTGTGCATTGATGCCGCAACTCTTCCGGATATTTTTGACCGTAATGAGGTTGACCGCATTTACCTGAACTTTTCCGATCCATGGCCGAAAGACAGGCACGCAAGAAGACGCCTCACCTCAAGCGAATTTCTTGCCAGATATGATTTGTTTCTCGCACCTGACGGACGCATAGAGTTCAAGACTGACAACCAGGACCTCTTCACCTTCTCTCTGGAAGAGATTGAAAGCTCTGATAAATGGCACCTCGACGCCAGTACACGCGACCTGCATCATGATGCTGCAATGAATGAGGGCAACATCATGACCGAGTACGAGGAGAAATTCTCTGCTGTCGGAAACCCTATCTGCAAGCTGATTGCTTCAAGATAATGCAACATATCTGTCGTTAATCGCATGATTTATATAGTCAAACATGACCCAGCTTTTATGACATTCTTCAGATTTTTCTGAGGAACTGTCATATTCGTCTCTGGCATCGTTGAAATATCTCTGCGCTTCCTTATCTCTTCCCATCTTGCTATAGCTTGAACCGATATTGCTGTAAACCATAGCCTTAAGATCTCTCGAGCGGATAATTTCTGCCGTGGCAAGGCTCTCCAGATAACATTCAAAGGCTTTTGACTCATCGTTCTCAAGTTCATATACTAATCCCAGGATATTGAGATACTCTGCATATTTTTCCACGTGTCCGGTGCTCTTCAAGCGCGCAAGCGCTTTCTTTATGCGTACAACCGCACTGTCATAGTCCTTCTTTACCACGTCATCTACCGCAATTATCATTTCGTTATCCGCTATATTGTCTGTTGAATATTTGTCTACCGCATTCATCATATTTTACTCCGACCAAAGCATCTTCCCAAATGTTACTTTTTTCCTATTCAACAGTATAAACTCATTATTTCAAAATTTCAATATTAATTTCACTTTTTATGGGACTATCAGACTACCCAAAAATTATGCAATAAAAAAGCACCAACCCTATGGCTCATACGTCCATAAAACCGGTACCTTTGAGTGCGCCTCCAGGGGCTCGAACCCTGCACACCCTGATTAAGAGTCAGGTGCTCTACCAAATGAGCTAGAAGCGCTTTTATTAATTTGTTTGCGTTTTCCTTAACGCGAAATTTATTATATAGTATAGTTTATAGAAATGCAACACTTTTTTTTAATTTTTTTAAATTTTTTTTAGATTTTTTGTAAAACAGTTGATTTTACACCGTTTTAAGCTATATTATTTTCTATATACAGAGACTTTTTATTCCAGATTTCCAATCCAAAGTCTCTCAGAAAGGATTTACTGATAATGAAAGTAGAAGAAAGATTATTAAAATATGTGGGCTATCACACCACATCTGATGAAGCAAGTGATAAAATACCAAGCAGTGACAGGGAATTTGCACTCGCAAGAGAGCTTGAGTCAGAGCTTAAGGAGCTTGGCTTATCCAAGGTTGTGCTCACTGACCATTGTTACGTGTATGGTCTGCTGCCTGCCACTGCCGGCATGGAGCACAAAAAAGCGGTCGGATTTATTGCACATATGGATACTGCACCTGATTTTTCTGGGGAAAATGTCAAGCCACAGCTGTTGCGTCACTATGACGGAAGCGATGTGCTGCTTAGAGGCAGTGGCGAATACCTGAGAGTAAGCGATTTCCCTGAGCTTAAAGCCCTCTCCGGACGCACTCTCATTACCACAGATGGCACTACCCTGCTTGGTGCCGATGACAAGGCCGGTGTGGCTGAGATTATGACCGCCTTAGAGCAGATTATCGCAGAGGGCACTCCTCACGGCGATATCTGGGTTGGATTTACCCCCGATGAGGAGGTCGGAAAGGGTGCGGATTTGTTTGATCTGGACTATTTCGAGGCAGATTTTGCCTACACCGTGGACGGTGATTACGAGGGCGAGGTGGCCTATGAAAACTTTAATGCCGCAAGCGCTGAATTTACCATAAAGGGCGTCAACGTGCATCCGGGCGAAGCAAAGGACATTATGGTCAATGCTGCTTTGGTTGGCTGCGAGATTGCCGCAGCGCTGCCTGCAAACGAGACTCCTGCCACAACTGAGGGCAGAGAGGGCTTTTACCATCTGTGTGATATGAGCGGTGATGTAGCATCAGCCCATCTGTCATATATTGTGCGCGACCACGACAAGGCGCTTTTTGCTAAAAGACTTGATACTCTCCGCTCTCTTGAGATAGAGATGAACAAAAAATATGGTGAGGGCACTGTTTCTTTGACTATCACCCACTCTTACGAGAATATGCTTTCAATCATAATGGACAACATGTACATTATCGACCTGGCTAAGGCTGCTATAGAGGAAAACGGTCTAGAGCCGCTATCACGCCCGGTTCGCGGCGGTACAGACGGCGCACGTTTATCCTTCATGGGACTTCCTTGTCCAAACCTCGGTACCGGCGGCTACGGCTTCCACGGCCCATTTGAGCACATATCAGTGGAGGGTATGGAGACTGCGGTTAATATAATCAAATCAATTGTGAAGCATGTGCTGATGCTTGCTGACGCATGATTTCGTTGCCGGTCAATTACTGTTCACAACTAACAGTGTGACCAGCCACGGCCACGTTACGGTTCACTACTAACAGTGTAACCAGTAATCCGGCAGCACTTATCATTTTTGCAGTTGTTGGTGGAATATTTGTAAATTATCTTCGCAGAAATCAAAATGATATCGGCGGAGGAATGGGAAAGGATTACATGAAAGAGCATTGGGGAATCGATGACGACAAGTAATCAAAAATACCGGGCAACACATTTTGTGTCCCGGTATTTTTTATACAACCATCGTAACTATTCAGAACCACTGAGAACAGGAAAAGCTGATGCGTCATCAGAAAAGCCTGACTTTGCTATCGCGAATTTGCAGGCTCCATGTTCACAGAGCGGCCCTTTATCTTTGCATTCTTCATGGCATTGAGCACTTCCTTGCCATACTCAGCCGGCACCTCAACAAATGTATACTTGTCGTACATGTCGATTGCACCGACAAGCCTGCCAGGCATGCCTGACTCGCCTGCAATGGCGCCTAAAATGTCACCCGGCTTTATCTTGTCCTTCTTTCCTACGTTGATAAACAGACGTACCATGCCATCCTCTGCTCCTGTATTGTGGAAATCATAGTCGTCCTTTGATTCAGCTGTGGATATCTCTGAAGCACCCATAGCCTGGTATAAAAATGCCGCCGCTATATCCATTGCCGTGTAATCTGACTCATTTATCTGATTCTCTATAATATCAATGACACTTGTGAGATTTTCCTCATCTATAATGGTGGAAATCTGGTCCATAATCTTTTCTGCCCTGATTTTGGCAACATCATCAGATGATGGAATTGGCTGTGCATAGATTTTTGTCTTGCAGTAGCGCTGTATGTCCTTGAGCTTATATACCTCCTTGCCCTTTACAAAGGAGAATGCCTTTCCACAGCGGCCTGCTCTTCCTGTACGACCGATTCTATGTACATAATACTCGTCATCCTGAGGCAGATCATAATTGAAAACAGCCTCCACATCATCCACATCAATTCCACGCGCTGCGACATCAGTGGCAATAAGAATATCTGTCTTTCCGTTTCTGAAATTCTTCATGACACGATCTCTCTGCACCTGCTTCATATCGCCATGAAGTCCTTCTGCACTGTAGCCGCGTCCGCAAAGCTCATATGCCAGCTCGTCGACCATCTTCTTGGTGTTGCAGAATACAAGTGAGAGCTTTGGATTATAGTAATCCAACAGTCTTGTGAGTACATCTATCTTGTCCTTGCGCTTCACATCATAGTAATACTGGTCGATATTTGCGACTGTCAGCTCTTTTTTCACAATCTTGATATTGATAGCATCATGTTGATATTTTCTTGTAATTTCCAAAATAGGCTTTGGCATTGTTGCCGAGAAGAGTACTGTCTGATGCTCCTGTGGCAGGTATTCGAGCACTGTCTCGATGTCCTCCCTAAAGCCCATGTTGAGCATCTCGTCTGCCTCGTCGAGCACTATTGTCTTTACATGGTCAGGCCTGATTGTCTTTCTCCTGAGATGATCCATAAGACGCCCCGGGGTTCCGATAATAATCTGCACACCGCCCTTAAGTGCCTTAATCTGGCGGCTGATATCCTGTCCTCCGTATACCGGAAGTACCTTCACACCATGCATATATTTTGCAAGCTTCCTGATTTCATCTGCCACCTGGATGGCAAGCTCCCTTGTAGGAGAGAGGATGATAACCTGTGTCTTGTAACTTGACGCATCAACGCTCTCAAGCACCGGAATACCAAAGGCTGCTGTCTTTCCTGTTCCGGTCTGCGCCTGTCCGATTACATCCCTGCCCGAAAGCACTGCCGGGATTCCCTGAGCCTGTATTGGAGTTGCCTCCTCAAAGCCCATATCCTTGATGCCTCGCAAAATCTTAGGGTTTAGTTCTAATTCGTCAAATCTGATTGTTTCCATATATTTTTTATATTTCCTTTCAAAAAAATAAAGTGTGCATATTTTTATAACATGCACACTTTAACATATTTGTGAGATAATTACAAAATATTATTTCTTCATTTCTTTACTGAATAGTTACCAAAATACTACATACTGCTAAATAACGCTGCTATCTCATCCGGTGTCAGATTACGATTTGTGTTATTCAAATCTACAACCGGAGACTTTGCAGGTTCCGGTTCACTTACAGGCTCCGGCTCAGGTGCCTGAGGTGCCTCTGTGACCGGTTCCGTAATCACTTTCTCTGCCGGCTCTGATTCAGGTTCTGTCGCACCTGCGTTTGCACTTGCAAAAAGTGCTGCTATTTCATCTGCACTCAGCTGGCGGTTCGGATCGCTGTTTGTCGTATCTGCAACAGCTTCGTCTGCAGCAGGGCTTGGCTCTACTACCGGCTCCGGTTCAGGTACATGTGGTGTCTCTGTGACCGGTTCCGTAATCACTTTCTCTGCCGGCTCTGATTCAGGTTCTGTCGCACCTGCGTTTGCACTTGCAAAAAGTGCTGCTATTTCATCTGCACTCAGCTGGCGGTTCGGATCGCTGTTTGTCGTATCTGCAACAGCTTCGTCTGCAGCAGGGCTTGGCTCTACTACCGGCTCCGGTTCAGGTACATGTGGTGTCTCAACTACCGGCTCCGGCTCGATTACCGCAACAGGCTCCGGCTCAGCTATCGCGGCTTCCTCTACGACAGGTTCAGGTATCGCCTCCATGGCCGGTGCTGATTGTGGTGCGTCGGTCGTTTGCTTAGGCATCTCAACATTTGCTGTAAACTGAATAGGATTTGCTGTGATTGCCTGACTCAGACGGATTTCCATATCCTTTATGCTGTCAGACAGAACCTGCTGCTTTTCCATAATGTCCTTGAGGTTATCATAAATCACATTTTTCTGGCTCTCAATAATGAAATCATTGCTCTCCTTGAGCTTATTCTCAAGATGTTCAAACGTCTCCATAAGCTGTTCATTAGAGCTCATAATCGCATCAGCATTTTCCTTATTCCTGTTGATGACAACCTTTGCGATTCCCTTCTGTGCATTGATTATATCCTCAGTCGGAATCTTTGACTCCTTCTGCAGTATCTCAATCTTTCCCTCTATCTCATCAAAATACTTTCTAAGCATGAGGTAAGATGCCTTTTCCGACTTAAAAATACTGTCATACTGTTCCTCCCTCCTGTCCTCCTTTAGAGCACTCAGTGAGAAAAATCCGCTTATCACTCCCCACAGGCAAATCATAAAGATAACTGTGATTGCTGCAATGAGCATGTATTCCTTTGGATAATTAATTATCGCATAAAAATCCGCTAAAATAACAAGCGTGGAAATAAGAATTAGAAATATAACCTGTATTTTTGCCTTTTTTTGCTTTTTATCCTGCATATAATTCCCCTTCCCGGGGCCTGACGCTATCCGCGACAGCCGTACCGCGTGACGGCTGTGGATAATACAAGTCCCAGTACATTTATCTTAATGTATCTATTATAGCGTTTATTGGCTGTAATGTCGATTGTTTTTAATGATTTTCAGACATTTTCAGACATTTTCCAAGTATCCATGTTTTCCGAATAGCGTACGTATATACCGATGTTAGTATATTTTTTCATTACTCCCCGATAATTGTAAACCTTTATTGCAGTTATGGTTGACAATCGACATCTTTTCATGTTAATGTGTTAACCGTACAAAAATTACTATGAAATTTACAAAAAGGAGATTTTATCATGAACCAGACAGAAACTATAGACTACAAGCATGGAACGACCTATGCCATAACGGTAACAGCGCTCATGACAGCTGTCACATGTATTCTTGCACCATTATCTATCCCGATTGGGCCGGTACCGATTTCACTGACAAACCTGGCCATATATATTTCATTATATCTGCTCGGATGGAAACGTGGAACTATAAGCTACCTCATTTACCTGCTTATCGGACTTGTCGGAATCCCTGTATTTTCAGGCTTCACCGGTGGCCCAGCTAAGCTTGCCGGCCCTACAGGCGGATACATCATCGGTTTTATTGCCATGGCAATTATTGCAGGACTTGTAATCGATCATTTCCACCAGCCTTGGCTCCAGCTCATTGGTATGATTGTCGGAACTATCATATGCTATGTGCTCGGTACAGCATGGTTCTGCTTTGAGGCAAAAAGCACAGTCAGCGGTGCGCTCTCAATATGTGTGCTCCCATTTATCCCGGGTGACCTGATAAAAATGATAATTGCCATGCTTATCGGACCGGCTATTAAAAAAAGACTTCGCTAAACATCAACTCCAAGCTTTCTAAGCTCCTGATACAGGCGCGCTACCGGAAGCCCTACCACATTATTGTAATCACCATGTATTCCCTTAATGTGGATGGCAAAGCGTCCCTGTATCCCGTAGCTTCCTGCTTTATCCATCGGATCCCCGCTTGAAATATAGCGGTCAATTTCCTCTTCCGTCAGTGTATACATGCTGACATCCGTCTTCTCATAAAAGCAGTGTTCTCCGGTTCTTCCGGCTTTGTCAATAAACACAAACGTTACCCCTGTATAGACACTGTGCGTTTTTCCCGAAAGCATCGAAAGCATACGCCTGGCATCTTCTTCGTCCTTCGGCTTTCCAAGAATCTGATTCTCATAAGCCACTACCGTATCCGCTCCGATTACAAGAATATCCTGCGGTGTCACAAGCTCTGCATGCTGTTCATTGTAGGTAAGCACACCTGACGCTACCTCCTCTGCCTTTTGACGGGATAGCTCCATGACAACCGCAGATGGCTCCTCCTCTGTGATTATCTCTTCTCCCTTTGCAGGACAGACAACAAACTCTGCCCCAATCTGCTCTAATAATTCCTTCCGGCGCGGTGATGCCGATGCCAATATTATCTGACTCATATTTGTTTTAACCTTTTCCTTCACTTTGGATTTTGGGGCTGTTTCATCTGAAGAATACAATTCCCTATGACTGATTACACGTTTCCACTTGTATTATACAGCTTTCTCTTTCACCGATACTTTCACTGACATAATTCTATAAAATACAGCACAAAATACCAACGCAAAAACGACTCCAAACACATTCTGAATAACCCTGAGGCAGACTGCTCCTTTTAACCCATAGCTCTCTGCAGCTATAGCCAGAGCACCAAATGTATTAAAAACAGCCTGCCAGCCGTATTGTGCCGATAATCCCACGCCGATTCCACCTATGATTCCTATGTACGCATAGATTGATGGCGGAAGCAGGAAGTATAATGCCGTGAAGCATATAACACCGGCGATATTACCGACAATCCTTTTTTTGACCCTGTACTGCATATCCTCCATAAACGGCAGGATGGCAGACATGGCTGCAATACCTGCCCACATTGCACGCGGCATATTGCAAAGCTGTGCAATACAAAGAACTAACGGTACACATAGTATCTGGCACAGCTGCCATTTCGTTCGTGATGAAAAAAGATCAAACTCCTGAATTACGGCTTTCATATTTCTTTTAAAGACTCTGTTTTTATGATTTCTGTAAAATACCAGGCATGTGAGGACAGCACCTGCAGCCATCCCTGCTATTCGAAGCATATAGCTCTTTCCTGACACATCATATCCATATAACAATAAATAGCCAAGAACCAGTGTGGATTGATTAAACATAAATGGATTATGGCATCCGAACAAAATCAGCACTGCAAGAGCTGCAATGTTTATAAGCAGCGCCGGAAGCGGTGAAAGCTGATTTGCCAGATGCGGACATACTGTCATAATTACAAAGAACAATGCCAAAAGCATCGTAGATTGTCCGGTGTGGATCCCCAGATCCGCATTCCGAAATACCATAAGGCATAATAAAACTACTACACCCACAATGCTGTTCTCATTTCCAAATAAGATACTGAAAATAGTAACAAATAAAAAACAAAATGCCATTGTAACAGCTATCTTTACCAAATATACCAGTATATGATATGATTTTTCTTTCACTGTTTCACTCTTTTTCAACAGGTTTTTAGAACCTGCCTGATTTAACTGCAACTCCTGATAAAATGTCATATAAATCCTCCCATCTTCTAATTTATCTTAAAACTATATAATCTCATCTTTCTGCTTTGGCAGCTCTACAACAAATCTGCATCCACCATATTCACGGTTTTCTGCTTTGATTGTTCCTCCGGCACTATCTACAATCCGTTTTACAAGTGCAAGACCTAGGCCATTTCCTTCTGCTTTATGAGATCCATCTACCTGATAGAACTTGTCAAATATTCTGGATTTTACATCATCCTCTATTCCTGGTCCTTCATCTTCCAGAATGAACTTAACAGAATCCTGTTCTTGTTTCAGAAACATCGTAATTGTCCCCTTTGAAGGGCTGAACTTAATCGCATTATCCAAAAGATTTATCCAGATATGCATAAAAAGTCCTTCATTCCCAGTATATTTAACTTCCTCCAATTCTACCTGAAAACCAATTTCTTTTTCTGTCCATTTTGTTTCCAGGGAAAGAAATGCCTGACGGATCTGTTCATCCAGACGATATTCTGTTTTTTTCATTGGTAT